>Ga0207684_10000713_pt1 | contig 39081 bp, 42 predicted proteins | sample KBSK5501metaG_FD_184342 | JGI IMG/M metagenome (GOLD analysis project Ga0207684, IMG submission 184342) | Corn, switchgrass and miscanthus rhizosphere microbial communities from Kellogg Biological Station, Michigan, USA - KBS K5-50-1 metaG... | ecosystem: Host-associated > Plants > Roots >... | reverse complement strand
AGGTGCGGAGGCCTACCGGCGCGACAATCCGAACGCGGTTGTTCAGTTGCTGGATACGGGACACTTCGCGCTGGAAACGCACCTCGATGAGATCGCCCTCGCCATGAAGCAATTTCTCGCGAAGACTGCTGGCTAAAACCAGTTTGCAATGCAGTCGTGAGCGACCACCGAACGCGACCGATGTCGTCGAGGCGTTGGCTCGGGTAGATGTAGTCGGGGTCGTGTGGTTTGTCATAGGACTTGTGCTGATCATCGCCTATCAAGTCTATGCCCACCGCACCTTGTGGGAAAAGGTCCCGATCATGGAGCAGCGGGCTGATGGCTTAGAAGTAGGAAGAACACCGTGACGGAATGTCTGCTGGATGCCCGTTCGCAATTCTGGTATGACGACTGTCGAGATGTTCGGTCAAAGGACGATGGCGAACCTACGAAAGTTGGGTGCCCATGGCGTCCCTCATCGCCTGTCACGACTGTGACCTGCTCAACCGCGAAACGGCCATCCCGCCAGGCGGGGTGGCCTGCTGCAGACGTTGCGGCGCGGTGCTCTACCGCAACAAGCCTCATAGTCTCGACCGCACCCTCGCGTTCATGCTCGGGGCTGCTGTGCTGTTCATCCTGGCGAACCTGAACCCCCTCGTCGGGCTCGAGGCACAGGGCAACCGGACCTCGACGACGCTGTTCGGCGCGGTGCGCGCGCTTCATAATCAGGACATGACGAGCGTGGCCGGGCTCGTGTTCGTCACGACGATCCTGATGCCGGCACTCGAGATAGGGGCGATGCTCTACATTCTGCTGCCGCTCAGGCTCGGGTTGCTTCCGGAGGGGCTGCCGGCCATGTTCCGTCTCGTCCAGACGGTGCGGCCGTGGGGCATGGTCGAGGTATTCATGCTGGGAACGCTGGTGTCGCTGGCGAAGCTCTCGCACATCGCAGCTGTCCTGCCAGGGGTCGCGCTGTGGTCGTTCGGCGCATTGATGTTCCTTCTTGCCGCTGCGGCCGCGTCTTTCGAGCCCCGCGACCTCTGGGCGCAAGCCGCTGCGGCAGCCGCAGTTACCGCAGAAACGACGACGGCGCGATGATCGCTGCAACCGCAACCGAAGCAGGGCTGCTCGTTTGTGACCCCTGCCATCTGCTCAACATGCCGTCTGGGGTGGCACACGACCTGGCGTGCGCGCGGTGCGGGGCAAGTCTGCACGTGCGCAAGCCGGACAGCATCGGGCGGGCATGGGCGTTCCTCATCGCCGCCGGCCTTCTCTATATCCCGGCGAATGTCCTTCCGGTCATGGAGACCGGCTTCTTGTTCGGCTCGCAGACGGACACGATCATGAGCGGCGTCGTGTATCTCTGGACGTCGGGCTCGTGGCCCCTGGCGGCGATCATTTTCATCGCGAGCATCATGGTGCCGGGCTCGAAATTAATCGCGTTGACGTTCCTGCTCGTCTCGGTGCAGCGTCGCTCGACCTGGAGCCCGCTGGAGCGCACTCGGCTCTACCGGGTGGTGGAACGCGTCGGCCGCTGGTCCATGGTGGATATCTACGTCGCTGCGATCCTCACCGCAATTGTCCAGTTCAAGGCGCTGGCGATGATCAGGGCCGGGCCTGGGGCCATCGCTTTCGGGGCGGTGGTGGTACTCACGATGTTCGCGGCAGAGTGTTTTGACCCACGCCTCATTTGGGATCCGGTAAAGAGGACTGATGGCTAACGCTCCGCGAGATTTCGACATCCCCGAGGCCGTCGCCGCGCCGAAGCGGCGCTGGTCGCTGTCTGTCGTTTGGCTGATCCCTCTCGTGGCAGTGGTGATCGGCGGGTGGCTCGCGGTGAAAGCGATCCAGGATCGTGGGCCGACGATCACCATTACTTTCAAGACAGCCGAAGGCCTCGAGGCGGGCAAGACCAAGATTAAGTACAAGAATGTTGATGTCGGGGTGGTGAAGCAGATCGCGCTGAGCCCCGGCGCTTTGGAGGTTGTGGTCACGGCGGAGGTGGTGAAGGGAGCCACGCCCTACCTCGTTGAGGACACGCGCTTCTGGGTCGTGCGGCCGCACATCGGCGTCGGCGGTGTCTCCGGACTGGGGACGCTCTTCTCGGGTGCTTATATCGGCGTCGATATCGGCAAGTCCTCGAAGCACCAGCAGCACTTCACCGGCCTCGAGGTTCCGCCGGTCTTCACCTCAGACCAGCCCGGTCGCCAGTTCGTTCTACGAGGCTCGGAGCTCGGCTCGCTCGACATCGGCGACGCAGTTTTTTTTCGCCGCGTGGAGGTCGGCCAAGTCACGGCCGCGGAACTGGACAAGGACGGCAATGGCGTGACCGTGAAGATTTTTGTCAACGCCCCCTACGATCAATACGTCACGACGAACACGCGCTTCTGGCACGCGAGCGGTATTGACGTCACGCTCGATGCGGCTGGATTCAAGGTCCACACCGAAGCCCTGGCCACAATTATTCTTGGTGGGATTGCATTCCAGACGCCACCCGGTATCGCGGTATCGGCACCAGCCGACACCGATACGGATTTCACCCTCTTTGGTACCCGCGCTGAGGCGATGAGGCTCCCTGACACATCTGTGAAACTCTGGGTGGGGGTGTTTGACGAATCCGTCCGCGGGCTAGAACCAGGAGCGCCGGTGGACATGCGCGGTATGCTCCTAGGTGAAGTAAAGGAGATCAGTGCCCATTATGACCCGGTCGAGAAGCACATGAAAATGAGGGTCGACCTCTTTCTCTATCGTGATCGCTTGATCTCCCGGATGAAAGTGATGGCCCCGGAGGTGAAGGATCAGAAGGCGATTGTGGACACGCTGGTTGAACAGGGCCTCCGAGCGCAAATCAGAACCGGAAACTTGCTGACCGGCCAGCTCTACATTGCGCTCGATTTTTTCCCTAATGCGAAGCCCGCCAAAGTAGATTGGACCAAGGAGCCGCCCGAGATGCCCACTGTCCAGGGCGACAGCTTGCAAGCATTGCAAGCGACGCTCAGGAACATCGCCGTGAAGATCGAGAAGTTGCCGCTCGATCAGGTGGCAACAGACCTTCGACAGGCGCTCCAGTCGCTCAACCGCACACTGCAGAGCGCGGACTCCCTGGTGAAACGACTGGATACGGAAGTCGCCCCCGCGGCACGCGAAACCCTGGAGGAATCGCGACGGACCCTCAAGACGGCTGAGCGCACACTCAACACGGACGGGCCGCTACAGCAGGATCTGCGCGGCACTCTCCGAGAGCTGACCCGAGCGGCACAAAGCCTACGAGTCCTCACGGACTATCTCGAGCGGCACCCCGAAGCGGTTCTTCGCGGCAAGAAGAGAGAGTGAAATCACATGCGCCTCCGCATCCACGAGCTTATGCTGCTGACGATCATCCTTGCAGGCTGTGGCTCGCCCAAGGAGTACCTCTATACGCTGAGCTCGAGCACGGCGTCCGGTAGCACCGGAGCCTTGCCAGCCAGCGTGTGGCCCTCCATTGCGGTCGGACCGATCACTCTGCCTGAGGTTGTGGATCGTCCGCAGATGGTCGTGCGTGTGGGACCCAATCAGGTTGCTCTTGCGGAGCAGCACCGCTGGGCATCCTCTCTGAGGAGCGAAATTCCGCGCGTGATCGCGGAGAATCTTGCGCAAATGCTAAGCACGAAACTGGTCTGGTCATACGAACACACCGCCATGGGGCAGGCCGACGTTCAGGTGCTCGTCGATGTGCAACGCTTCGATTCAGACCTCGGAGACGCCGTCACGATCGACTCATTCTGGCTAATTCGTCGGGCTTCAGGTCAGCCGGTAACGGGCAGGTCCACGGTACGAGAGCCGATCGGCGGAGCGGGCTATGATGCGCTTGTCGCTGCGCACAGCCGCGCGCTTGCCGTAGTGAGCCGCGAAATCGCGGAGGCCATCCGCACGCCTGCTTCCACGCCACATTAACGCCCCTACCAACAAATTGATCAGGATGGCTGCGTGAGTAGCCGGTGTCAGTCCGTTAGAGGGACGGAACTCTTTAGAACAGGGAGAATTAAAATAGCGGGTGGGGTTTTTCTTCACGTCGGCCAGGAGTGCCTCCACATCGGTCGGCAACTCTGACGAAAGCTTTCATTTTGTGTTGCTGACCGGGCGCCAGGTCCACGGCAAAATCGGAGACGTTGCTGGTTTCGATACAGATCATCTGCATCCATTCGTCATCGGCCAAATCTGACAAGGAATGTGCCTTGTTCACCCATGGATTCCATACAACGGTCGTGCGTGAATTCTCTTTCGTAACGCAGGTGCAACGACGTAAGACAGGATCTTCCAGTTCGATTGCATCCCTGGTGTTCAGCGAGGCATTCAGTTTGACTTCGACCGTCTCATATGGACGTAAAACCTCCCATGGGTCCTGACAACGGAGCCAGTTGTCCGGCTGTTCGTGTTGCCACCCGTCCTGGATGGCCTGATGGAAGATGCCGTATTCGTACCGCAGGCCGTAGCCCATCGCCGGGAGTTGCATCGTCGCCATTGAGTCGAGGAAGCACGCGGCCAAGCGCCCGAGTCCGCCGTTACCCAGACCCGCGTCGGGTTCCTGTTCAAGCAGCCCGAGCCAATCGAGGTGTTTCTCTTTGACCGTTTGCTTCGCAAGCGGATCGAGCAGGAGATTGGTCACATTGTTCGCGTGCGAGCGGCCGATGAGAAACTCCATCGAGAGATAGTAGACGCGCTTCGGATTTTGGCGCTCATACGTGTCCTCCGTATGGATCCATCTCTGCGACAGGATATCCCGCACCGAACGGGCGATCGCCTCAAAACGCTCACGTGGACCGGCCGCTGCTAGCCCGACGGCGTTGTCAAAGACGAGGTGCCGCTCGTAGAACGCATTGTCCGTCCCTGAGAACTGAATCGGGCCGTACCCATATTGTTTAAGGAGCTTTGATCGGAGCTCCGAATCCTTCGGCGTCGGAGGAGCGGCCATTTCCTGTGTGCTCATTGCTGTGTCCTCTCTTTTTGTTCGCGCACGGGTCACATGCCCACATGAAGAGTATCGTTCCACAATCGAATCGCCGGCTCGGAGAGGTTGTGTTCATAGCCCAGTGCGCTGAGGCTCGCCGTGGCGAGCAGGAAGTATTGACCGTTCCCCGGTTCGAGCCCGAGCCATCGAGCGGCGAGCACCCGCAGGAAATGCCCGCTCGAAAAAAGCAGCACGTTCCCTTGGATCCTTCGGACTCGGGTCACAACCCGGTCGGCCCTGACGCCAATCTGGTCCGGCGTTTCCCCTCCCGGGCAGCCGTCGCGGAACAATTGCCACCCCGGACGCTCCGCATGAATCTCGGCGGTGCGGCGACCTTCGTATTGGCCGTAATCCCATTCGAGGAGGTCGCGATCGACTTCGGCTACGGCCCCGAATCCGGCCAGGTCGCACGTCCGAGCCGCGCGCTGCAATGGGCTGGTCAACACCTTGGCGAACGTAAGTCCCTTCAGCCGTTCCCCAAGCCGGCATGCGTTGCGCTGGCCGCGCTCCGTCAGCGGCAGATCAGTCAGTCCAGTGTGCTGGCCGGAGACGCTCCAGGCGGTCTCGCCATGCCGGGCCAGGTAAATAACAGGAAGTTCGTTGCTCATCGCGTTGTTCTTAACCGCAATTCTGAACGCTTCCGCCTCTCGACTCGTCCGACATGTGCAATAACGGCGCCGAACCGTCAGCCAAACATCGATTCACTGCGCAATAGCTGAGTCTTAGTGGTAGCCGAGGTCCCGACGGACTTTTCCGCGGAAGACCCAATAGGACCAGCCCGAGTACATGAGGATCACCGGCAACATGAACAGCGTGCCGACCAACAAGAAGGCTTGCGTGCTCGGCGGGGACGCCGCCTCCCAGAGCGTGAAGCGGTACGGGACGACCATCGGCCAGAGGCTGATCGCAATGCTGAGATACGACAGCAGGAACAGCAGGATCGCGATCACGAACGGCGCCGCGTCCTTCGGGCCGCCGAGTGCGCGCCATTCCCACACACAGGCGGCGAAGGCCAGGAGCGCGACCGGTCCGAGAAACAGGACATCCGGCCACGAGAACCACCGCGCGGCCACGCTCGGCACGTGCAGAGGCGTCCACACGTAGACCGTCGTGACGGCGATGAAGACAGCGAGGAGGCAGACTCGTCCTGCGCGGCGAGCCCAGTCCCGAAGCGCGCCGTCGCTCTTCATGATCAGCCATCCTGCGCCAAGCAGCGCGTATCCGAACACGAGCGCCACACCGGTCATGACCGAGAACGGCGTCAGAAAATCGAACGCGCCGCCCGCGAACTGTCGTCCCTCGACGCGAAAGCCTTGAATGAAGGCGCCAAGCACCATACCCTGCATAAACGTCGCGACGACCGAACCATACTGAAACGCGCGATCCCAGAACGCGCGGCGCTGTAGATCCTCGAAACGGAACTCGAAGGCGACGCCGCGAAAGGCCAAGGCGATCAGCATCAGGAGGATTGGGAAGTAGACGGCCGGGATGATGATGGCAAAGGCCAGCGGAAAGGCGGCGAGCAACGCTAAACCGCCGAAGACCAGCCAGGTCTCGTTACCATCCCAGACCGGCGCGATCGAAGTCATCATGACGTCACGATCCACAGCATCTGGCGCGAAGCCATGGAGAATGCCGATGCCGAGGTCAAAGCCGTCGAGCAGGACGTAGAAGAACACGCCGGCGGCAATGATGACGGTCCAGATACCGACGAAACTGATGGCGGGCTCCGTCACGGGAGGTCTCCCGGTGGTTGCAATACAGGAAGGTGCCGGACCGGCATCTCCGGACGCCCGGCCTGCACGGGAGCGAGGGCCGGCGTCTCCTCGGGTCCCTTGCGCACGAGGCGCAGCATGAAGAGAAAACCGGTCGGATAGATGACGAGATAGGCGACAGCGTACAAGAGCAGTGACAGGAACACGTCGTGCGCAGGGAGCGACGGTGTGACCGAATCTGCCGTTCGCAAGAGACCATACACGGTCCAGGGCTGCCGGCCCACCTCGGTCGTGGTCCACCCGGCCAGCACGGCGATAAAGCCGAGCGGGATCGCCAGCTGGCATGCGCGTAGGTACCAGTTGCTCTCGAACAGGCGGCTGCGGCCGCGCAACACCCAGCCGACGGCGACGAGTGCGAGCATCAGCAGGCCGGCACCCACCATGATCCTGAACGCGAAGAACACAATTGCCACCGGTGCCCGTTGATCGGCGGGAAACTCCTTCAGCCCACGCACCGTGCCGTCGAGCGAATGGGTCAGGATGAGGCTGCCGAGATACGGCACGTCGACTGCATACCTGTTTTGTTCGGCCGCCTGATCGGGAATTGCAAACAGGGTCAGCGGCACGCTAGAAGCGGTCTCCCATCGCGCTTCAATCGCCGCGATCTTGGCCGGCTGGTACTTGCGCGTATTGAGACCGTGCTGGTCCCCAATGATCATCTGCAACGGTACCAGCACGGCGAGCAGCGAAAGCGCCGTTGTGACCATGACCCGACCCTCGTCCAGGAACTGACGGCGCCTGATCGTATAGGCCCCAACGCCCAGCACCACGAATCCAGCGGTCACGTAAAATCCGACCACGGTATGCGCGAACCGATAGGGGAAGGACGGATTGAAGATGATGTGAAGCCAATCCTGCGGATAGAAACGGCCGTCGACGAATGAGTAACCGGCGGGTGTCTGCATCCAGCTGTTCGCCGCGAGGATCCAGAACGTGGAAAACAGCGTGCCGAGCGCCACCATCAGGGCAGCGATGAAGTGCGCCCAAGCCGGGACCAGTTTGCGTCCGAACAGCAGGACGCCGAGGAAGGCCGCCTCGAGAAAGAATGCGAACAGGCCCTCATAGGCCAACAGCGGACCGATGACGTTCCCCGCCGCATCGGAAAGGCGGCTCCAGTTCGTGCCGAACTGGAACGGCATGACCACCCCCGTCACCACACCCATGCCGAACGCGACGGCGAAGATCCGGATCCAGAAATTGGAGACGCGGAGATAGACCTCGCGCCTGGTCGCGAGATGCAGCCCCTCCAGCACTGCGATATAGGAGGCAGCACCCAGCGTGAACGCGGGCAGCAGGATATGCCACGCAATGACCCAGGCGAACTGCAGACGTGAGAGAAATACCACGTCGAAGCTCATGGCGACCTCACACGGTGGACCGACTCAGCTCATCGGAAGACGTTCGTTCTTGCCAGGTCGAGGATTTCGTCACCCCGTCCGTTCAGGACCGCCTTGATCATGTAGAGCGTGAATCCGATCATCTGCTCTTTGTCGATCGTCGGCGGCATGGCCAGCTCCTGCAAATGTTGGCGAACTCATTACTGTCTCCTTTCATATGGTGCAACCGGTACCCAAACGGCTCAGACGAGCCTGACATTGTGTGCGATCGTCTTGATAACCGAGTCCATCTGGCCGCTCAGCACCTGCTTGGCAAAGCTCAGGGTGAAGCCTTTGACCGTATGAAAAGGCGCATGCGACGGCATGGCGAGGGCAAAGGGATCTACCACGGCATCGACCACAACGGGGCCGCCCTTGTACGCAAGAGCTTCAGCAAGACCTTCGCGAACGTCGCCGGGTTCCTCGAGGCGAATGCCTTTTGCACCCATCGCCTCGGCAACTTTGGCGAAATTCGGGTTCTTGAAACCCACGCCGAAGGGGACTATGCCGGCCTCTTGCTGTTCGATATTCACGAAGTCGAGCGATTCATTGTTGAGGATGATCTGCACTACGGGCGTTCTGCGTTCCACCTGCGTCAAGAGATCGCCCATCCCAAGCATGGTGAAGCCCCCATCGCCGCACAAAGCGATTGATTGCCGTCCTGGGTATGCCAACTGCGCGCCGAACGCGTTGGCTGCGGCATTGGCCATGGATGCCCACGAAAACGAACCAAAGAGTCTGCGATCTACGCCGCCATTGATATGCCTGGCGAGCCAGATACACGCTGTGCCCGTATCAGCAAAAAACATCGCGTCGTCGGAGGCGAGTTCGCTCAGAGTCGCGGCTAGGAATTCCGGGCGTATGGGCTTGATCGCTGGTCCTTTCTCGACGTAGTGCTGCAGGAGAGTGTGGAAAGAGTGCGTGTGCTCAAGCTGCTTTTGCAGAAAGTGCTCGTCTGTTTTTTCGCGGACGGCTTGGAGCAACGCCGTAACGGTCGTCTTGATATCGCCAACAAGCCCAAGATCGACGGCCGTCCGACGGCCAATATGTTTGGGGTTCTTGTCGATCTGGACCTTTTTTACGCTGGCGCCCGGCAGAAATTCTGAGAACGGAAAGTCCGTGCCCAGCAGGAGCAGGAGGTCGGCTTCATGAATTGCGCTGTACGCTCCGCCATAACCGAGCAACCCCGTCATGCCAACCGCATTGGGATTCTCATGTTCCAGCCATTGCTTGCCGCGGAATGAATAGCCGACAGGCGCCTTCAGTCTGCGTGCCAGTTCAACCACCTCATCGCGGCCATCTCTACAGCCATCGCCGCCGAAAATCGCGACCGTTCTCGCATCATCGATCATCTGCACCAACGTATGCAGATTGGCATCGGAGGGTCGCAAAACGGGCGGGGCGGCGATCATGAACTCCGTTGACTGCCCTCCGGCGTCCGCTAACGCGACGTCACCGGGAATCGAAATGACTGTGGGACCTTTTTCCAGAACAGCGGTCAGAATCGCCGTATTGATGACCGCACGGGCCTGCCCAGGATTCACCAGCCGGGCGGTATACAGGGATGCCGTTTCGAAAAACTTATATGGATTCAGTTCCTCAATGGTCGATGTGTCTATCACGCTCGACTCTACATCGCCCGCGATGGCAATAATTGGAGCCGCCTCTTTCCGTGCATCCATCAGCCCATTGAATAAGTGGACGACGCCCGGACCGGCCGTTCCGCACACAACCACCGGATTCCCTGTGAGATAGGCCTCCGCGACTGCGGCCAGGACTCCATACTCTTCGTGGCGGACGTGGATAAACTCGACTGTGCCGTTACGCCGCAGCGCGTCAACGACAGGATTGAGCGCGTCTCCAACAATGCCATAACAGCGCTTTACCCCGGCCTGCACCAGCATCTCCCACAAGAGGTCTGCGACGTTTCTCGACATGGGACCATCTCCTTTCTCGACTACAATTCCCGCTTAGCTACCTATCGGCTCACGCCGGCAACACTCAGCGTGTCGACAACGAGTTCCGCGACATTTTTCTTGCTCATCCCTGAGCGTCCTGGCGTGGCGTGCGGTGCAGATATCGTAGGAAAGCGGCCTATGCATGCTCTGGACCGTCTCGCTGTTCAAGACCTAAAAGGAGGGGGAGTGCTGACTCATTCGTATCTGTATTCTTTTCGACAGCCAACCGATAGCGCGTCAACCACCTGCTTAGGTTCGTACGAGCCACCTTTCTCTTAGGTATGGTGCACCTCCTTCTGATGGGCGAACCGTTCTCGGCGCTCGAAGTGCAGGCCGCTCTCAGCCGAGACGGCCGGGAGCTGCGACCGCATACCGGATGCGACGCGCCCGGTTCTTATGCGGCGACAAGATATGAATCTCCTCGGTTATTCTGCCGCAACCTGAGCATCTCCAAGCCGTGATTGCCAAGGAGCCGCTGTCGTCCAGGACACTCCGTATATTTCCACCCATCATGAGTTCGTGACAGCATTCGCATCGCATGACCGCCTCCTGTTGTATTGATCCACCACAAAGGCCATCGCTTATGCCGCTCCGTGCCTGGGAGTTCAACCGACACGAAACACTTTACGATGAGGCGAAGCAAGCGGTGTACCAAAGCCCTGACCGTCATCAACGCAAGACCTAACTTCTTGAAGAATTGAGATGCTGCTTCCGGGACGGGTTTCATCTGGCGATCGCAACGGCGTCGCGTGACAACTGTGCCATGCCAATATCTCGGCAACTGCCCAAACATCGGCAGCGCAGGGGATGCGTCTTGCACGAGCAAAAAGGCGTCGGGCCACCGCCGGCGCCTACGGCCTGCAAGTCGGGGTCGTGTGGTTTGTCCTAGGACTTGTGCTGATCATCGCCTATCAGGTCTATGCCCACCGCGTTTTTTGGGGAAAGGTCCCGATCACGGAGCAGCCGGCTGATGGCATGTAATGGAGATGAAACGATGGATAAGTAGTCTGGCCAGCAAGCTCCTGGTCCGTGGATCCGACATCGGGACCGTGACATTCTTCCGAGAACCTAGACCGGCGAGTATACAAAGATACTCTTTAGTGGTAGAGATTGCGGCTGCCCGGTTCAACCGCTTTTTCTGCTCACTCAAGTTTGGGAGAAAGGAGAATTGCCATGATTATGCTCACGATCCTGTCTGTTGCGATCGGCCTCTTGGTGAGTCTGCCGACCTCGGCGTGGTGTAAGGAAACGAAAGCCCCCACCGCCGCCCCCGTCCTGACCCTGGAGCAGGCGGTGGATCTGGCCATGCACAACAATCGTCCTCTGAAGACGGCCACTCTTGAGGTGGAAAAATCCAAGGATACAACCGATGCCGCGCGCACTCGGCGTTTCCCTGCGCTCAATCTTCTCGGCGTCTCTGGTCAACTCCTGTCGCCGTTAAAGTTCGAGTTCAAGCAGGGCGTCTTCGGTACTTTTCCCGGGATCGGGCCTGTGCCCGGAGCCAATACCGAGATCAAAGAACCTCTTCGCTGGTCCACCTTTATATTGGCCACCGCCACCCAACCGGTGACGCCGCTGTTGCGTATCAACGAAGGGATTCGGCTCAGTGAGGTGACGCAGAACGTTGTGCAGGAACAAAGGCGTGATCAGCGCCACGTGGTGGTCAACCAGGTGAAGCGGACCTATTTCGAGGCGCAGCAAACCCAGAGCGGGCTGGAGGCGACGGACGAAGCGATCAAATTTCTCCAAGAACTCGATCGGATTGTTCAGGAGCAGGTGACGAAGGGCAGGGCTCTCCGCACGGACAGCCTGGAAGTTAAAACACGGCTCGCAGAGGCTACGCACCGTGCGGTGACGTTGGACAGTGCTCTGGCTTCGCAAAAGGAACAGCTCAACGAGCTTCTCGGACGGGATGTTCAGAGTGAGTTCTCCCTGACCCCTGTGTCGAGTATCCCGGAAACGCTTGCCGAGCCTGAGGCAGCTCTGACGCAAGCGCTGAAACGGCGGCCGTCGCTGATGGCCACGCGGTTACACGTGCAGCAGGCGGAACACGACAAGCGCATCAAGGAACTCCAGTATGTTCCGGATCTGTCCGTGATCGTGGCCTATGGGAAGGCGGCCAATATCGGTCAGGTGCTTCCCGAGCAGATTTCCATGGCCGGGTTTCTTCTGACCTGGGAAGTTTTCGATTGGGGCCGGAAGCAACGCGAACTGGGTGAAAAGCGACGGGCCGTCGAGCAAACACGCATCGGCGTGCAGGAAGCGGAGGCCCAGGTTGCAGTTGAGGTGAGACATCTGCTACGTAACCTAGAAGACGCGCAAAGTCTCGTGCCTGTGAAGAAGTTGGCCCAGGAAGCGGCGAAGGAGAAGGTGCGCTTGACCATGAACCGCTACACCCAGAAGGCCGCTCTGTTGCAGGATGTGCTCCAGGCGCAGTCGGCGCTGGCCGACGCCAACCACCAATACCAGCAAGCTATCCTCGGCATCATGACGGCGAAGGCTGACTTTGAAAAAGCCATCGGGGAAGAGTGAACGACCATGCCTGATGCCCTTCCATCCGACACAGCGATCCCATCTGCCGGGACCCGCATGCTGGCCAAGCTGCGCGCGTTTCTGATTACCGGCCTGATTCTCCTACTGGCGGCGGGAATTGTGTTTCTCTTAACGACCCAGTGGCACTCGTGTGTCGGCGACCGATCCCTCCAGACGACGGATGATGCGTATCTGCAGGCCGACGTCACTCCGCTGAGCACCAAGATTTCCGGTATTGTGTCGCAAGTCGCCGTCGCTGACTACCAGCGAGTGAAAGCGGGAAACCTACTGGTCCAGATCAAAGACGACGATTTTCGCGCGCAGGTCGAGCAGGCTGAAGCCAATGTGCGTGCCGCTCAGGCCGCGCTGGAGAACAACCGCCGTCAGATAGAACTGCAAGCCAGCAAGATCGCGCAGGCTCAGGCGAACGTCAAGGCGACCAGCGCCGACGTCGAACGTACGAAGCTGGAACGAATCCGCGAAGAAGCATTGGAAAAAGCGGAGGCGAGTACGAGACAGAAGCTCGAACAGGCGGTGGCGGATGACGAGCGGTTCCGTGCGACCCTGATCAGCCGCCAAGCGGAACTTGAGACACAGCGCCGGCAGGTGGCGGTGCTGGATGCCCAGGAAACGCAGCTCAAGGCGGATTTGAGCGCCAAGGAGGCGGCTCTGAAGTTGGCTCGGGTCAACCTCGACTATACTCGGATCGTGGCGCCGACCGACGGAGTGGTGGGCGAGCGAAAGGTTCGGGCCGGCCAACTGGTGAGTCCAGGGACTCAGGTGATCTCGCTGGTGGGACAGACGGTTTGGGTCGTCGCAAACTATAAGGAGACGCAACTGAGGAATGTCCGTGTAGGGGACAGAACGGAAGTAAAGGTGGACGGCGTGCCCGGAGTCACGTTCACCGGTCGCGTCGAGACAATTTCTCCCGCCAGCGGATCACAGTTCAGCCTGCTACCTCCGGATAACGCCACCGGCAACTTTACTAAGATCGCACAGCGGATCCCGGTCAAGATTGTCCTTGATCCCAAACAGGGTATGACAGAGCGACTTCGGCCAGGGATGTCGGTAGTCGCGACCATCAAGACGACACCATGAGTCCGGGTTCAAGCGCTGTCCCCGCGCCGCCCCTCGTCCAATCCAGATTCGCGCTCACCGGCAATGTGTACATCGGTACCCTCGGCGTCTTTCTCGGCGCCGGGACCGCGACCTTAAGCGCACGTCTGGTCGGCGTGGGGCTGCCCGACCTCCGTGGCGCACTGGGATTCGGGGTTGACGAAGCGGCCTGGATACCGACCGCCTATGACATGGCCCAGATGTTTATGGGCCCCTTCTCGGTCTACCTCGGCGGACTCCTGGGAGTCCGGCGAGTGCTGCTGTGGATGGCCGGCGTGTTCATTCTCGTCTCCGTTCTGCTGCCGTTCTCTCCGAGCCTGGGCGTGATGCTGGTTCTGCAGGCGATCAGCGGGCTGTCGTCCGGCACCTTCTATCCACTCACACTGACCTACGCGCTCCGCAGTCTGCCGATGCGCTATGTGATCTACGGGATCGGCGTGTACTCCATGGACATCATCGGTGCGCTGAATATCGGGACCCCGCTGCAGGCCTGGTACATGGAGCACTGGTCCTGGCGCTGGATCTTCTGGCACAGCGCGCTCGTGACGCCGTTGATGATGCTCTGCATTTATGTTGCGATCCCGCACCCCCCGAAGCGCGCCGGTCCGAGGCCGGACCTAAGTTGGCGAGGCTTCCTCTATGCCAGCCTCGGTTTGAGTCTGATCTACGGCGCGCTTGAACAGGGGGAGCGTCTGGACTGGCTCAACTCCGGCGTGATCGTGGCGATGCTGACAGCAGGCGCCTTCCTGCTCCTGGCTGCTGTCGTCCGACGGTGGATGTCGCCGAATCCGCTGGTGCATCTTCCCTTCCTGGCATACCGGAACACTCTGATTCTCGGGGCGGGCCTGTTCTCATTTCGCTTCACGCTGCTCGCGATATCACTTCTCATTCCCGCGTACCTCGGGGCGATCCAAGGCTACCGCCCGCTGCAGACCGGGACCGTGCTCCTGTGGGTGATGGTGCCGCAGTTCGTCATGGGCTTGATCGCCGCCCAGCTCATGCGATGGCTCGACGGGCGCCTGATCTTCGCGCTTGGCTTCGCCATCGTCGCGGTGGCGTGTTTCATGAACGCGCAGCTCACCAGCGCCTGGGCGGGTGAGGATTTCTGGTGGCCGCAACTTGTGATCGCGGCGGGATTGTCCTTCGCCATGGTCGGGCTGGTCGGGATGATCGCGCAGCAGGCGCTCGAGACCGGCGCAATCTCCAGGCCGTTCGACATCCTGACCTATTCAGCCTATTTCCACGTGATCCGGCTGTTCGGCGGCGAGCTCGGAGCGGCGTTCATGCAGCGCCTCATTGAGGTCCGCGAAAAGTTTCATTCGAGTATGATCGGACTGCATGTCGAGGTCGGGAACTGGTTGACGGACGAGCGGCTGCGGATGCTCACTGGCGGCCTGTATCCCGGTTCGTCCGGCCTGGAGGAATCCCAGGAACGGGCGGTTGCGCTGCTTTCGGCCCAGGTCAAAAAGCAGGCCTATACCCTCGCGTACATCGATGGCTTCCTGATGATCGCCTGGGTCTGCGCCGGGATCATCGTCCTGATCGCCTGCATGAAAGCGATGAGGATTCATTTTGATTCACCTTCGATGGAGCCACCCAGGTGACTCGGCCGCACGGTCTGGGCGATGCTCGCTCCCAACACACGCTGCCGCACTCCTTCTATCCTGCACGTGTGACTCCATGACTGTTGTGCCCCACTTGAGATTTGGACAGGTGGCTAAGTCAGTGGGTGCAGGAAATCCACTGAAATTATTCAGGTGGGGTGTCGGACGGATTCGTAATCAGCAGGTCGATAGTTCAAGGCACGCCCAAGTAGAAAGGTCCAATGATGGTCAGTCTTGATTTCTCTTCATTGGAAGCGTGACACTAGCGTGACAGAACGGATGGAATTAATCGTACGAAGCCGACATGACGGGAATGCAAAAAGCGCCCACACCAGGCATGTAACTCTTCGGTCATTTCCCTGCAGAGTACACACCCAATATTACGTATCACATAGTTTCTCTTCGGTACTATTGTGATACTGGTAGCGAGTCAGGTTTAGTATTCGCTATTCGGGTCCATGAATTGCAATTCTTCGGAATTGAAGACGCTGCGTGCCCAAACAACCTACGAGAGGAGGAAGATATGAAAAATGCGGGACGGATCGGGCTGGCGTTGGGCATAGTGACATTGGCATGGTTGGTGAACTCCACGGCGGTCAACGCTGCCGAAGGAGGGGTTAAGGCGGGCATTCTGACATGCAACGTTGCGAGTGGCTTCGGCTTCATCCTCGGCTCAAGCAAGGAGGTGAAGTGCACCTACGCGCCTGCCAAGGGTCCGGCGGAGTATTACAAAGGCACAATCAACAAGTTCGGGGCTGACATCGGCTATTCGAAGGCAGCGGTCATTGTCTGGGCCATCTTCGCGCCGACGAGCGACGACCTCAAGCCCGGCGCCTTGGCTGGTACATATGCTGGCCCAACCGCCAGCGTGACGGCCGGCGTAGGAGCAGGGGCACACCTGTTGGTGGGCGGGTTGGACAACTCGATCAGCCTTCAGCCGATTAGCATTGAGGGGAATGAGGGCTTAAACGTAGCGGCTGGCATTGCGGACCTGAAGCTGGAGTCAACGAAATAGCGGGCTCCCTGTCGCACGCCCAGCTCGTAAAGCATGGGCCGGCCCGTCAGCGTGATTCCTGAGGACGAAGAGATGGGTCTGGCGTCATTTTAGCAAACTGAAACGGTGCCAGACCCTCTTAGTCATCCTGCCTTATATAAAATCCTGGGGCACCTTTCTCTGGCCTTGGTCTTCGATCCCGTCTAGCTGTATTGCCCCGTCACTGCTGACAAAGAATCCAGACCCAATTGCAGTCCCGTGGTCAACAGATCGTCCGGAAATCTTTTCATCTCCTCTCTTAAGCCCTGGATTACTCCGGTCGCAACAGGAAAGCAGCACCTCAGGCCCCAGGGTTCCATGCTTGCTTTAAAGCTAATTACCTTATATGTCGCGTAGCCGTTTTCCTTTGCTATGTCTGCAGCCCGCCGATAGAAATACTGTTCAATCATTCCTGTATTCGTATATCCATTTCCTTGCACCGTTATATGGAATTGATCGTTCCCAATGTGAGAGTCGCTATAGCCTCCTAATAAGCCTTCTGTCGCATACGGGGTGGCGCAACCAGATAGTCCCCATAGAATTACTAGTAGGATGAGGTAAATGATATTTTTGATTTCGCCTTTCAACATTTGCTCCGTAGTGCTATAAAGGCACTTCGCCCCATCCTGTGCTTTCGGCTTTCTGGAAAGGAAACTTAAGACCGTGGGCCAGTTTTAGCCAGGGACCGGCAGGTCCTTCCCGATCTGAGCGTGAAGAGGGCTTTTAGGCGGCGTAATCGGGCTTTACCATCATCCCTCCTGACCATATCCCAGCCCAAATCTTAAGCGTGGCACGGCAGTTATAACTGACGCCATCTTCTTGCTTAACGAAGTATGTCAGGGTTTCCCTGACGTACATCGAAATTTCGAGTAGTTTCCCCGACTCTCTTTCCTGAGAGGGTTCTCCCGACGGCATCGCCTATTCGGAATTCAACCACCCCTTAGCGGCTGTTTTGTGCTGCTGATCGGCCTGAGCGAACTCTGCGCGGCCTTTGCGCTTCGGTCCTTGGCCTGGACTCGATTCGTGCTCCCGGCGGCGACGCTTGCCGTGGGGGCCCATCTCCTCGGAGCGATCATGAAGCCTGGCCGAGCGGGTCGCTGAGCCTCGCCGACACCTTCGTGGGCGGCGATCTGGAGATCGTGCAGCACAAGCTCTATGCCGTGCTTCTGTTGGGCGTTGGAACGGGACACGCCTCTGCATAAGGGTGATTCCAAGGACTTTCTCAAGACGTTGCAGCCCATGGGGAGAATCGCGGATGTAAAAGATGTTGTCGACGCTGTTCTTTACCTGGCACACGCGGGTCAAGTAACCGGAGAGGTACTTCACGTGGACGGTGGTGCTCACGCCGGCCGCTGGTAGCCGCAAGGAAGATCAATTCGTTTTGACCGCTTGAGGGAATACACCGTGTCTAAGGAAAGGAAGATCAACCTTCGCAACAAAGGAGATAAGCCATGGGCACGATTACGACCAAAGACGGCACGCAGATCTATTACAAGGACTGGGGCAGTGGACAGCCTATCGTCTTCAGCCATGGCTGGCCGCTCTCCGCGGACGCCTTAGAGGATCAGATGTTCTTTCTGGCGTCCCGCGGATATCGCTGCATTGCCCATGACCGCCGTGGCCATGGGCGCTCGAGCCAGCCCTGGGGCGGCAACGATCTCGACACCTACGCCGACGACCTCGAGAACCTGGTCTATCACCTCGGCCTGAAGAGCGCAATCCATGTCGGCCACTCTACCGGGGGTGGTGAAGTCGTCCGCTACATCGGCCGTCACGGCACGAAACGAGTGGCCAAAGTCGTGCTGATCGGCGCGATCCCACCGCTGATGCTGAAGACACCTGCCAATCCCGGCGGTATGCCGATCGAGGCGTTCGATCAGCTTCGTGCCGCCGTCGTGGCCGACCGTTCGCAGTTTTGGAAGAATCTCAGCCTGCAGTTCTACGGCTACAACCGGCCGGGCGCAAAGATCTCGGAAGGCGTGCGGGAGTCGTTCTGGCTCCAGGGGATGATGTGCGGATTTCCCGGCGCCTATTTTTGCATCAAGGCATTTTCCGAGACCGATCTGACCGAGGATCTCAAGAAAATCGACGTGCCCACCCTGATCCTGCATGGCGACGACGACCAGATCGTGCCGATCGGCGCTTCGGCCATGCTCTCGTCCAAGATCGTCAAGAATGCGACGCTCAAGGTCTACAAAGGCGCGCCGCATGGCATGTGCACGACCCACAAGGACCAGGTCAACCAGGAACTGCTCGGTTTCTTCAAGGAAGGGAGAGCGACCCGTGCGGCTTAACTGAACAATACAACTGTGTCCGCGCTGCCAGATTGATTGTGACCAGCGCGATATGGTTCATCCGTGAATTGCACTTCAATGAGCATCCGTCCGGTGGGCTCAACTGAAGGAGACGGCATAACTCGAATGCCAGGGCGGAGTACTCTTATGATGCGTTCCGTCCGAGATGCGAGCGGCGTTCAGATCACTGCGCTAATTGGAGAGAGGTGGATCTGTTTCTCGACTATGCAAGCAACGTGAGGCTCTACCCGGCGTTCCAGGAGTATTTCCGGAAATCGAAGCCACCGCTGCTCGCAATCTGGGGTAAGCACGATCCATATTTCATTCCCGCAGGTGCGGAGGCCTACCGGCGCGACAATCCGAACGCGGTTGTTCAGTTGCTGGATACGGGACACTTCGCGCTGGAAACGCACCTCGATGAGATCGCCCTCGCCATGAAGCAGTTTCTCGCGAAGACTGCCGGCTGAAGCCGGCAGAAATCCGGAACATAAGAGACCTCCCTCCTTTAAATCGGCGCATTGACAACTGTCGTGCCGAGGTTTGGGCAGTTGCCGACATATCGGCATGGTACATTCGGCGGTCCATGGAGTTTCGATCAGCGATTCCGTCGGCGGTCGAAGCAGCACGTCAATTTTCAAGCAGTTACGTGCCGAGCCTCTTGCGACAACTTGCTGGAACAACCTTTGCACTAGCTCTGAGCAAGAGTTCGAATTGCGACGACGGCGTGCGCGCTGCATCGCAGAAAGACGAGGAAGAGGCCATGGAAAAGATCGGGGGTTTACAGAAGAATTCCAAAAAGGTGTTTTTGAGTGTGCTGGTCGCTGTTTCGATCCTGTGGACAGGTTCACCGGTTCATGCGGTCGGACCGTACTTCGAGAACGAGGGTCCGAGGGAGCAAGGTCCGAATCCCGCTTGGCCGAGGCCCGACGAGCCGTTGTGGTCGCCCAAACCACAGTTTCTGTCTATAGAATCACTGAAGAAAGGCGACATTATTTTGAGGAACTCTAAGCAGTCAAGCAAAGCCGAAACCACGGCTCCAGACGTGGTCGATGCGCCGTCAGACAAGCGTATCGCTCGGCGCTGATGGAAAGGAGGACGCCATGAGACTCATTCAAGAGATCGGCTTTTCGTTGATGCTTGTAATTGGTCTGTCCATGATTGTCTACGATGTTCTCCTTGGCAGGTCAAGAGAAATGGAAGCGAAGAACGTGTTCAGGAAAAAGCCGGCTCGCTGAGAAAAAGGAGCCTAACTTGACACGGAAGGAGGCCACGATGGAATCTCAGCACAGCATAAGTTGGTGGAACTGCGTGTTGAAAGGCTTTTGCTGGGAAATTGGAGTTGTAACAGGACTGCTGTTACTCAGTGCTGTTCTTGCGTTGTTCGGACGGAACCTAGTTCTTGAGTACGCGGATTTCGCCGGTACCATGCGCACACTCTTTCTGGCGGCTTGGTCATATATCTTGGGCCTTGTCGGCGTGGTTGCTATCACAGTCTGGACGCTGGTGAGAGCGCAGAAGCGTTGTCATTGATTCGCTAAGCACATTTCCCGCAGGCTCTCCCATTTCGCGGAAGACAATGAACGCGGTAAATCGATGAGCCAAGGAGGCCCCAAGGGGACCAATGCAGGCCGCACGCGGGGCCTGCACGCCGATGACGGGGTGTAGTTCCATACCCATCGGAAGAGATGCCGCCAAGAACGTTCGAGGTTGAATTTTTAAGCTGGTTGCCCTTATACCTTGGTAAGTACAAAGGAGGCTGTCTTGGCAGTCTGGATAGGTAGTTGTGAAAATGCAAATGAAACAACAGAGAACCATCCCGGCGGCCTTAAATAATCATCAGGCCTTCGGGTCGAGCAAGCTTTGTATGAAGGTTATCGGTTTCACTGTGTTGCTGCTATTGATGCTGACTTCACTGCTCAACGCGCAGTCCCAGCAGTCTGTGGTGCAGGAATATCCTGTCCCGGCCGGTTCTCATCCCCATGATGTCGCCCCGGCATTGGACGGATCAGTCTGGTATGTCGCCCAGCGGTCCGGCGAATTGGGCCGCCTCGACCCAGCCACGGGGAACGTGCGTCGAATCAAACTGGGAGACAAATCCCATCCCCATGGTGTCATCGTGGGACCTGATGGTGCGCCCTGGATCACGGATGGCGGACTGAATGCCATCGTGCGGGTGGACCCGTCAACGGAAGAGATCACAGTCTTTCCGTTGCCCAAGGACCGGCCGGGCGCGAACCTCAATACCGCGACGTTCGATCGGGGCGGCGTTCTCTGGTTTACAGGACAAAGCGGCATCTACGGAAGGCTCGATCAGAAGCGGGGCCCCGTAGAGGTGTTCGATGCGCCCAAAGGGCCTGGGCCCTATGGTATCGCGGCATCACCTGACGGCACGGTCTATTTCGTCTCGCTCGCCGGCAGCTATGTGGGCCGCATTGACACGCAGACCGGAGCCGTCACGGTGATCGATCCGCCAACGCCCAAGCAGGGCGCCCGCAGAGTGTGGGCAGACTCGAAAGGCAATATATGGGTCAGCGAATGGAACGTGGGCCAGGTGGCTCGCTATACACCATCAAGCGGGTCGTGGCGCGAATGGCGCGTCCCAGGCAATAAGCCTGGAGCATACGCGGTGTATGTGGATGATCAGGATAAGGTGTGGCTGAGCGACTTCGGGGCGAACGCCTTGGTACGGTTCGACCCGGAACGTGAAACCTTCGAGACTTTCCCGATTCCGAATTCAGACGCTCAGGTCCGCCAACTGCTGGGACGTCACGGCGAAATCTGGGGCGCCGAGTCTGCAACCGACAAGTTGGTGGTGGTCCGGTCACGCTAAGGCGAACAGATCTGAACGGGAATGTGCAAACAACACCAAACTGGAAGTCATTGGAGGTTGGCATGAAATCTCGTGTGATATGGCTGTGCGCACTCGCATTGCTCATGCTCGTCCTCCCATTTTCGTTGCTGGCCGGATATCTGAAAATTGGTGAAACGCCGGAATCCGTTCTGCAAGCGGTGATTCGCGCCAATTCCGAGAAGGATTTGGGAACTTTGGAAAAGCACATGGCGAAAGACCCGGATCTGGTGGTGTATACGATCGGCGGCAGGAAATATGTCGGCTGGAACGAGCTCGCCAAAGCGATGCAGGAGGAGTTCGATGCGGCCGACCGCCTGGATGTCACCATTACCGACATTCATGTCTGGCAGCATGGAGATGTCGCGTGGTTCACGATGGAGCTCAGCTACAACCGGCTTGAAGGCAATGAGGAAGGACAGAAACCCATGGTCCTTCCCTTGCGTGATACAGGGGTGCTAGAACGCCGTCACGGCCAGTGGTTGTTGGTGAGTTGGCACGAATCTCTTCAGGCGCCGGTTCTCCAAGCGGAGACTGCACCCAGCAGCACGCAATTGTTGGTTGCGAATGGTATTGACCTGAACGGCGACTGGGAGGTTCAGGAGGAGGACAGGACCTATCGAGCGCATCTCGATGGGCGGGGGAACGGCACCTATACCTGGCAGGGTGGGCGGATCACCACCATGGGGTTCGCCGGCGAGCGCTGGATGGGAACCTGGCAGCAGCCGGGGAACGATCGCGAGGGCAAGTTTGAGATTGTCTTATCGCAGAATGGTACCGACGCCTCCGGGCGGTGGTGGTATACCAGGGTGGGCACGCGAACCAAGATTCCGCCGGGCTTCGGTGGCAGTTATCACTGGAAGCGGCTCTCGCCGGTTCCGGTGCAGAGACAGGCCGCCAGGTGATATCGTTCGCCTCACTACCTTTATCCCCCGCCCACCCCGCGGCCGTGAGGAGGCTCCCGTGGATGTCCCGGTTGTGCGTGCGGAGTAGAATCTCGAAGCAGTCGTCATTGACTGAGACAACTCCTCATCGACGAGCGGACATTGGAATTTTCCGACCGCATGCCAGAGCTCAAATGAAAGGGTGGGACGATGAAGAAGTCAACAACGGTCCTAGCAGGGTTAATCTCATTTCTTTCCTCCTACGCCTTTGCCGCTGGAGGAGCGCTCGAGCCCACGACTGATCAGTTTATTGAGGCGCTAGCCGCCAAGGGTGGACCACCGATCTACAAGCTCTCGATTGAGGAGGCGCGCAAGGTGCTCGACAGCGCGCAGTCCGGTCCCGTCAACAAGGTGCCGGCGCAGATCGAAGACCGGACCATTCCGGCCAGGTCACCCGGCGAGACCTCACTTCGAGAAGACCAGACAATCGCCGGCAGGCCGACCGGCCCTGTTTCACTTCGCATCGTTCGTCCGAAGGACATCGATGGTCCATTGCCGGTAATCATGTACTTCCATGGCGGCGGGTGGATCTTGGGCAATGCGAACACGCACGATCGTCTCGTCCGTGAGATCGCCAATGGAGCCAAGGCCGCCGTCGTGTTTGTGAACTACACCCCCTCGCCTGAGGCCAAATATCCGACCGCGATCGAGCAGGCATACACCGCCACGAAGTACGTCTCCGAGCATGGTAAGGAGATGAATCTCGACGCTTCTCGCCTCGCAGTGGCGGGTGATAGCGTGGGCGGGAACATGACTGCTGCGGTCACGCTCCTGGCTAAGGAGCGGGGTGGTCCGAAGATCAGCTACCAAGTGCTTTTCTATCCTGTAACCGATGCAAACTTCGATGATGCCTCGTATCGGGAGTTCGCCAACGGTCCCTGGCTTACCAAACCGGCCATGGAGTGGTTCTGGAATGCCTACGCGCCGGATGCGGCTGTGCGAAAGAAACCGACGGCCTCGCCACTGCAGGCGTCGGTGGATCAGCTCAAGGGCTTGCCGCCGGCACTCGTCATCACCGATGAGAACGATGTCCTGCGCGACGAAGGTGAGGCGTATGCTCATAAACTTAGCCGGGCCGGCGTGACTGTGACGGCGGTGCGCTACCTGGGCACCATCCATGATTTCGTGATGCTCGATGCACTCAAGGACACCCCAGCTGCGCGTAGCGCGATCGCACTGGCAAACGCAGGTCTAATAGAGGCCTTTGCAAAATAAGGAGAGGCAACCGCGCGTGAACTCGCACCGGGCAATGGCCAAATCGATCCAGTTACAAGGAGGGTGACTGCGATGAAGGACAACAAGGCAATTCGCCTAGGGATCATAGGGGGCGGTCTCTGTCTTGGGATGCTTGCCTTGGGCATCGCGTATAGCCAAGAAGCTAACCAGAGGCCATCCAGTTACATGCCCGTGGACATCAAGGAGAGTTTCGCGACGATCATGGCTCGGATGACAGCCGCAAAGCCTGAGGTCATGAAGCGGCAGATGGATTTGCTCAATGCGCGGTACGACCTGGCGAACCGCCCGGCTAAGGATGTCACGATGTCCCGCGGAAAGCCTGTCCAGGAAGGCATACGAGCCAAACTTCCCCAGGGGATGAACTGGGAGAAGCTACAGGCGATGAGCCCTGAGGAGGTCCGGGGAAAGGATGTGTTCCCGGCAGGATTCCTTCCTCTTCCTCACCCAAACCATCCGGAAGGAGGCATGGTATTTCCAAAGTTCCATATCAACGAGATTCAAAAACAGGAAGGGCGGGATCTGACGCGTTTTGACCTGGATTTTGATCTGCCGGACCACTTTTTGCCGGAGTTCCCACCACCCATTTATCTCACGACCCGGCCCGATCTTGGTGACGTGTCCCAGGGTAAGTTGGTGACCCTTGACAACTTTTACGACCTGTTCAACGGCATATTGAATCCGAAACAGCTCGAAGGCTTGCGGCTGCTGGTCACGCCGTTCCCTCAGCAGCAGTTCAACGCTACTGAGGACCGGCGCACGGTGCGCCCAAGTCGTGGCGTCGTATGCTTCGAATGCCATGCGAACGGCCATACGAATGGCAGCACTCATCTGGTCGGCGACATCCGTCCCCAGGAGTTCCGCCATCGCATTGAGACTCCTTCTCTCCGTGGCGTGAACATCCAGCGTCTGTTCGGTTCACAGCGCGCTCTGAAGAGCGTCGAAGACTTCACTGAGTTTGAGCAACGCGCCGCGTACTTCGACGGCGATCCGGTAATCGCGACGAAAAAAGGAGTCAACATCCTCGAGCGGGGCAGCCAGGTGCATTTCATGGCAGAGTTCCAAGAGTTGCTGGACTTCCCGCCGGCACCGAAGCTTGGCATCGACGGCAAGTTGGATCCGAAAAAGGCCACCGAATCCGAGAGGCGCGGACAAAGCCTGTTCTTTGGCAAGGCCAATTGCGCCAGCTGCCATCAAGCGCCCTACTACACAGACAATCTCATGCACAATCTGAAAGCGGAGCGCTTCTACAAGCCGCGCATGATCAACGGCATGATGGCTTCAGCCGACGGTCCGATCAAGACATTTCCCTTGCGTGGCATCAAGGACTCGCCGCCGTACCTCCACGATGGGAGACTGCTGACCTTAGAGGACACAGTGGAGTTCTTCAATCTCATCCTGGAGACGCATTTGACGGAGGCGGAGAGGACGGACTTGGTCGCGTTTCTAAGAGCGCTCTAGTAACAACGTATGTCTATCCATTTTCTTAATGGGGGTCAGAACCATGGCCGAACACGATCTTCAATCCATTGCTTTTCCGACGCTTGACGACGCTCAAATCGCGGACCTTGGCCGCTGTACTCACGCCAAGCCTCATCTCTACCGTGATGGCGAAACACTCTTTGCCGTCGGCGACCGCGACTTCAAATTCCATGTGATCAGGTCGGGCGAGGTCGAGATCATCGATTTATCCGGCGACAAGCCCAAGACAGTCACGGTCCATCGCAAGGGCGGGTTTACCGGCGATATCTCGCACCTCACCGGCAATCCCTCGGTGGTGAGCGCGATCGCCCGAGGCGATTGCGAGGTGTATGAGATCTCAAGAGACGCCCTCAGGCAGACCCTGAATCAGTGTCCGGCTTTGAGCGACATCATCCTCCAGGCATTCATCGCCCGGCGGCAGCTCTTGCGCAAGTCTCCGGACTTTACCGGCCTGCGGGTCATCGGGTCTCGCTACTCGGCCGACACGTTCCGTGTCCGCGACTTCCTGGCCAAGAACCGCGCCCTCTTTACCTGGGTGGATATTGAGACAGACCCCGACGTCGATCGCCTGCTCAAGCAGTTCAACGTGACCGAGGCTGACACGCCGGTGGTCGCCTGCAGCAGCATGCTGCTTTTGCGTAATCCCTCCAACCGCGAACTGGCGGAACGCATCGGCGTCCTCCACCCCTTGGAGCAGACGGTCTACGATCTAGTCGTCGTGGGTGCCGGTCCAGCGGGGCTAGCGGCCGCCGTCTATGGTGCGTCGGAAGGCTTACAGACCGCTGTGCTAGACCGCACGGCGCCCGGCGGTCAAGCCGGTACAAGCATGCGGATCGAGAACTATCTAGGCTTTCCGACCGGCATCACGGGGAGTGAGCTGACTGACCGCGCCATTCTCCAAGCCAACAAGTTCGGGGCCCGCCTGTCTGTCCCCACGCCGGTCAGTCATCTGACGTTCGACAAGACCTATTCCGTCCTGCATCTCGATGGCGAGGAACCCGTCACGACCAAGTGCCTCCTGATCGCGACGGGAGTCGATTACCGCCGGCTGGGGGTGGAGAATGAAGAGAAGTTTGAAGGCAGAGGCGTCTACTATGCCGCGACGCCCACCGAGGCGCAGATGTGCCGGGGCGCCACAGTGGTGTTAGTCGGCGGCGGCAACTCCGCCGGGCAGGCGGCCGTCTTCCTCTCTGGTCAGGCCAGTAAGGTCGTGCTCATCATCCGGGGTGATGACTTAGGCCAGCATATGTCCAGTTATCTCGTGAACAGGATCAAACAGACCTCAAACATCGAGGTCCTCTGTAACACAACGATCCGCCGGATGCACGGTGACGGACACCTGAATTCGGTGGACATGCTCAACGACAAAACCGGCGAAGAACGGACGGTGGAGACACCGGCAGTATTCGAGTTCATTGGGGCAGTACCACGGACCGACTGGTTGCCTGTAGAGATCGAGAGAGACACGAAGGGGTTTGTCCGGACCGGTGCGGCTCTGTCCGAGTCCCCCCAATGGACCGCCAGGCGGCAGCCGTTTTTATTGGAGACCAGCCGCCCTGGTGTGTTTGCCGCGGGCGATGTGCGTGCCGATTCGATCAAGCGCGTCGCCTCGGCCGTCGGCGAGGGAGCGATGGCGGTGGCCTTCGTACATGAGTACCTGAAGGAGATGTGAAAGGGTGATGACATTAAGAACCAACTAACGAGATAACGAGGCCATGGCCTATCAGCCGATTCAGAACTACGGCATCATCGGTAATATGCGAACGGCAGCCCTGATTGGTCTGAACGGCTCGATCGACTGGTTCTGCTTCCCCCACTTCGATTCCCCGAGTGTCTTCGGCGCCATTCTCGATGACAAGAAAGGCGGCCGCTTCCAAATCGCTCCGGTACGCGAAGGCAGCACGGCCAAACAGCTCTATTGGCCAGACACGAACATTTTGATTACTCGGTTCCTGTCGCCGGACGGCGTCGGCGAGATTCAGGATTTCATGCCGGTAAGCTTCGCCGGGAAGTCCTCCTGGCAGAACCAACTGATTCAACGGGTCAAGGCCATCCGCGGAAGTTTGGAGTTTCGGATGCACTGTCATCCGGCCTTCGACTACGCTCGCGCGCCTCATGACGTCAGGGTCCACAAGCAGGGCGTGAGCTTCCACTCCTCACAGCTCAGTTTAGGTCTAGCCACCGACATCCCTCTTGTAAGTGTGCGAGAAGGTGTTGAGGCAACCTTTACACTGCAGGAGGGGCAGAGCGCGATCTTCGGTCTTAGGAGCATCCAGGCTGATGAAGGGTGCGGATGGTGTCCTTCCGAGAGCGAAGCGGAGGAGCTCTTCGAGGGCACGGTCGAGTTTTGGCACCGCTGGCTCTCGCAATGCACCTACGCGGGACGGTGGCGCGAGATGGTCTACCGCTCGGCGCTCGTCCTCAAGCTGCTCACGTTTGAATCCACGGGAGCGATTGTCGCCGCCCCAACATGCAGCTTGCCCGAGATGATCGGGGGCGTGCGGAATTGGGACTATCGATACACGTGGCTCAGGGATGCCGCTTTTAGCCTCTACGCGCTCTTGCGGATCGGTTTTACCAGGGAAGCCACCGCTTTCATGAAGTGGATGGAAACCCTGAGTCTGGAGGAGTATGGGGATTCGCCGCCTCAGATCGTCTACGGCATCGATGGCCGCCGAGATCTGACCGAGCAGACTCTCGACCACTTGGAGGGATATAAAGGCTCACGACCTGTTCGGATTGGTAATGGAGCGTACTCTCAGCTACAGTTGGACATCTATGGTGAACTGCTGGATTCGCTGTATCTCTACAACAAACACGTCATGCCGATCTCTTACGATGTGTGGAGTCGGGTAAGGCGGAGACTCAATTGGCTGTGCGACCATTGGCAGCTACCGGACGAGGGGATCTGGGAGGTTCGGGGCGGGCGACGACACTTCGTCTATTCGAAGGTCATGTGTTGGGTGGCCTTCGACCGCGGCGTCCGCTTGGCTGAGAAGCGATCGTTCCCGGCTGAGCGCTCCCGTTGGCTTGACGCCCGGGACAAAATCTATGAAGAGGTGATAGTCAAAGGATGGAGCGAAAAGCGTCAAGCGTTTGTTCAGCATTACGACAGCGAATCTCTGGATGCCTCGAACCTGATCATGCCGCTCGTCTTTTTTATGTCCCCCACCGACCCCCGGATGCTAAAGACGATCGAGGCCATCAACCGGGGATCGAGCGAGGACGGCTTGGTGAACGACGGCTTGGTCTACCGGTACGATGCAATAAAGGGAGAGGATGGGCTTACGGGCGATGAAGGCACCTTCAATATGTGTACATTCTGGCTGGTCGAGGCGTTGACGCGCGCCGGCAAGACCGATCGCAAGAAACTGGACGAGGCGCGATTGCTGTTCGAACGAATGCTGGGGTATGCGAATCACCTCGGACTGTATGCCGAGCAAACGGGACTAAGCGGTGAAGCCCTGGGCAACTTTCCCCAAGCCTTCACACACGTGGCCTTGATTAGCGCGGCGTTTAATCTCGACCGCGCGCTTGGACAGAAGTAATACGAGGCAGCCCGGCCTGCCTCTTCGAGAGAAAGGAAGTCATCATGAAGTCATTACCGAGAGAAATCGAACAGATCATTGAGCCGCAACCTGTCACCGAAGGTGCGGGAGTCCGACTCAAACGAAGTATTGGAACACAAAAGCTGGACTATCTGGATCCGTTTCTGTTGCTGGATCACTTTGAGTCCAGCAATCCTCGTGATTATGAGGCCGGGTTTCCCTTGCATCCTCATCGAGGAATTGAAACGGTAACGTATGTGCTGACTGGAGAAGTCCAGCACAAGGATACTCTTGGAAACTCCGGGCGCATCGGGGCTGGGGACCTTCAGTGGATGACGGCCGGGCGTGGCATCATGCATGAAGAAATGCCGCAAGTGCGCCCTGAAGGGATTGCGGGATTCCAACTTTGGGTCAATCTGCCGGCGAAGTTCAAGATGATCAAACCGCGTTATCAGGAAATCCGGTCAGGGGAAATCCCCGAAATCAAAAAGGAGCATGGAGAAAAAATCCGCGTCATTTCGGGAACAGTTGCCGGAGTTCCCGGTCCGGTGACCGACATTGCCGCCAACCCTGTCTATCTGGATGTGTCCATACCTGCGCATACCTCATTTCGCCAGCCGATCGAGCGGGGGCATGCGGCGTTTGCCTATGTATTTGAGGGGGAGGCGAGATTTGCCGGTGGTGAGAAAGAAAACGGAACGAAGGTTGCTCATCCAAAACTCGTGGTGTTGGGCGACGGCGATTATGTACAGGTAGCCACGGATGAGACCCCGGTTCGCTTCTTGCTAGTGTCGGGCAAGCCGCTGCATGAACCGATTGCGCGATACGGTCCGTTCGTGATGAACACAGAAGAGGAGATCGAGCAGACGCTGCGAGAACTCCAAGAGGGCACATTCGTCACAACGTAACAAGAGGATGACGGGCCACCCTTCGTAGGGTCTAAGTCCTTCCGATGAGTCAGGACAGAGGCGGATAGTTTTGGTGTCGTGTCGGTTGGGAGGATTCGTTTTTTGGATAGACGGCGCTTTCTAAAGCTGAGCGTATCGATTGCAGGAACGGTGGTCGGTGTGATGGCCGCAGGCCGGCGTGGCGGACCAGCGCTTGCCGAATTTAAGACGCCGATGCCGCCGCCGTCAATCCGCAAAGGCGACATGCTCTACCGAACGCTCGGAAGTACAGGCGAACAGGTGTCGCTGATCGGCCTGGGCGGGCACCACATTGGGCGGCCCAGTGACGAGCAGGAGGGCATTCGTATCGTCCGGCGCGCGATCGATCATGGCATCACTTTTATGGACAACTCCTGGGACTACCATGACGGAGGAAGCGAGATCCGCATGGGCAAGGCGCTGCGCGACGGGTACCGGGAAAAAGTTTTCCTCATGACCAAGATCGATGGCCGCACGAAACAGGCTGCTGCCCAGCAGATCGACGAATCGCTCAAGCGCCTGCAGACGGATCACGTGGATTTGATGCAACACCATGAGGTCATCCGCCTAGAGGACCCTGACCGGATCTTCGCTGAGGGCGGCGCGCAGGAGGCCATGCTCGAGGCCAAGAAGGCCGGTAAGATCCGCTACATCGGATTCACGGGGCACAAAGACCCGGCGGTTCATCTACGGATGTTGGAGATTGGGAGTAAACATCGTGCTCGATTTGACGCCGTCCAGATGCCCCTGAATCTGATGGACGCCCATTTTCGCAGTTTCCAGCACCAAGTCGTGCCAGTGTTAGTGAAAGAGCACATCGGGGTGCTTGGTATGAAGTCGATGGGCGACAAGATCATTCTCGATAGCGGTGCCGTCAATCCGATGGAATGCCTGCATTACGCGATGAGCCTGCCGACGTTGGTAGTGATCACCGGCATCGACAGCATGAAGATTCTCGATCAGGCGCTCGAAGCAGTGCGAACGTTCCAGCCGATGGGACACGCACAAGTATCAGCGTTGCTTGACCGCACGGCGAAGCTGGCAGTCGATGGGCGGTTCGAGCAGTTCAAGACGACCCACAATTTCGATAGTACCGCCCGCCACCCGGAGTGGCTCGGGTGATTGCTAGCTCATCCTATCTCGACACAGTCCTCTTGACGTTAGGGTGATATCGGATTCGTTATTTTGTAACCTTTTCGACATCCAGGATATGGATGTCAAAGACTAGGTTCTGGCCCGCAAAGGGATGATTAAGGTCAAGAACCACTGAGTCATCCCTAATTGCCGCAACCGTCACCAACTGGCCTGTTGGTGCATTCAGAATCTCCCCTTCTTGGATTTGGGGTGGAAGATTGTCCTTGGGCACGGTGATCTTTTTCGTGTCATCGTATGGGCCGAACCCTTGGTCGGGAGTCAGGACCACCTGAGTCGTGTCGCCGGGCTGAAGCCCGTACAGAGCCTGTTCCAACACGGGGTTCATTTGTCCGCTGCCGAGAATATATGACAGGGGCGCTTGACCCTCCGTCGTCACTTCCAGGTGTTTCTCAGGAGCCGAGACCGTATAATTCATCGTCACCTTCATGCCGTCCGAGATGTGTCTGGCGGTGTCGTCGACCGCTGCTATTGCCGCTGCCCCCGTCAGGACGGCCACTAGCACGATAAATCTAAGATATGTCTTCATCTTGGACCTCCTTTTCCTGCAGGCATTTGATCACTTTGGGTCAGCCTGCGGCTTCGAACAACGGACAAAATGCGGTGGGCCGGAGCGAAAAAGTCCAGAGGCGCTACCCCTGGACTAGAATCCCTTGGACATGCGAGGCCGACGATCCAGAACGCCCTCTTGAGGAAGTTAGCAGTATTAAGCGATACTTAGCGCCATGGATAGGCATACCGCATCTCCCTGCGAGACCCTCGCAGAGCAGTACCAAGCCCTGCTGGAAGTCTCTGAAGCAATCGCGGTCCAGCGTGATCTCCCCAGTCTGTTTCATGATCTTGCTCAGCGACTGCATCGTGTGGTTAATTTCGAGCACATGCGATTGCTCCTGCATGATGCCGAACGAAACGTCATGCGTCTGCATGTCCTGGATGTCACGGAGACAGGTAAGCTACCTGCCTGCTGCGACTTGCCGGTTGAGGAATCTCCCGGCGGGTGGGCGTGGAAGACTCAGCAACCATTGGTCATTTCCCATGTCGAGAAAGACACCCGATTTCCTCGGGTCACGCCAATGATGGTCGAACAGGGCGTGAAGTCATTTTGCGTGGTGCCTCTCACGACGGCGCAGCGACGGCTGGGGGCGCTCGGATTCGGAAGCTTGCAGGAAGCCGCGTATGAGGACGCCGATCTGGAATTCTTACAACAAGTCGCCAAACAAGTCGCAGTTGCCGTGGAGAACGCCCTCAACTACGAGAGCGCCCGGTCGGCTCAGCAGCTCCTCACGCACGAACGCGATCGTCTGCGCTTGCTTCTCGAGGTAAATAACGCGGTGGTCTCTCGCCTGGATCTCCGGGACGTGTTCGCGGCCACGACGACATCGCTCCGCCGAGTGATGCCGTATGCGATTGCGAGTCTTTACCTCGCCGATCCTGATCAGAAAGCCTTTCGCAGACACGCTCTTGTTTTCCCTGAAGGGAAGGGACTGATCCATGAAGGCCTGGTCGGTCCCATCGATGATACCCCTGCCGGCCCCGCGTTCAGGTCGGGGAAGCCGGCGCTGTTCGATGAGGACGATCTCAAACGTCTGAATTCCGAGATTGGTCAAGCCCTGCTCGCGGAAGGTGTCAAATCCGGCTGCTGCCTCCCACTCCTGTCGCACGGCAAAATCTTGGGGACGTTGAATGTAGGTAGTTTTCGAGAGGGAGCATTTACCCCCGAGGAGGTTGATCTGCTGAGCCAGGTCGCCAGTCAGTTCGCCATTGCGGTGGAGAATGCGCTGGCGTACCAGCAGATCGCTGAACTCAAGGACAAGCTGAACACGGAGAAGCTCTATCTCGAAGATGAAATCCGCTCTGAATACAATTTTGAGGAAATTGTCGGCGAGAGCCCCGCCCTCAAACGGATCCTCAAGCACGTTGAAACGGTCGCTCCGACCGACTCCACGGTCTTGATCCTGGGCGAAACCGGGACGGGCAAGGAACTCATCGCGCGTGCCATTCACAACCTCAGCGGGCGCCGCGAGCGGACCTTTGTAAAAATGAACTGCGCGGCCATCCCCACAGGCCTGCTCGAGAGCGAGCTATTCGGCCATGAAAAGGGCGCCTTCACCGGCGCCATTGCCCAGAAGATCGGCCGTTTTGAGCTTGCTCATCAAGGCACGTTATTTCTTGACGAGATCGGCGACATCACTCTTGAGCTACAGTCCAAGCTCCTTCGAGTGTTACAGGAACATGAATTCGAGCGGTTGGGAAGCACCCGTACCATCCACGTGGATCTCCGTTTGGTAGCGGCTACAAATCGGGATCTGGCCCGAATGGTTAGCGACAAAGAGTTCCGGAGCGATCTCTATTATCGACTCAACGTGTTTCCCCTTGTTGTCCCGCCTTTGCGGGATCGCCCTGAAGACATTCCGTTGCTCGTGCGCTATTTCGCTCAAAAACATGCCCGACGCATGAACAAGCGGATCGAGGCGATATCGACGGAAACAATGTTGATGCTTTCCAAGTATCACTGGCCTGGTAATATCCGTGAGCTCGAAAATCTCATCGAGCGTGCCGTCATTCTGTCCCAAGGACCCGACCTGCATGTCCCTTTGGCGGAGTTGAGAATACCGGATACCGCTCCTGCCAACGGCGTCGAGACTCTGGAAGCCGCCGAGCGAGAGCACATACAACGAGCTCTCGAGCAATCGAATTGGGTGATCGGTGGGCCGTCCGGGGCCGCCACTCGGCTGGGCATGAAACGCACGACTCTCCAATCCAAGATGCGGAAGCTCGGAATCTCTCAACGCTCGTAACCAGCTTTTTTACCCGCCTGATTGCACCCACCCGCCCCGAGCCTGAAGGCAGGCTTTTTTCCCGTGGGACGGAGCCTTTGCCCATGGCGCCCGTCCGAATTACGCGCGAATGCGCACTGCTAAAGTACGAAGCGAAACAGACCAAGACACGACCCCGTTAAACGTTTTAAGTCAGCAGCCACGCTTGATTCGATGCCGCCCCTGCGGCACCGCGCCGATATGTCGGCACTATTGCTTCGGTATGTCTGTTCTCTCTAAAGGAATCTCTCAACATTAATCGACAAGTCTTCCGTAGTTTCAGCGATTTAGCGATTTCCATGCGTCGAGAGCAGCTTTGGAACGCCAATTGCGATGACGTAGGCCATGGCACAATTTCAGAACAAGGAGGCACCGTGATGGAACTAACATTTCCTCTCCGAAATGGCACGCGTGCGGGCGTCATACCACGTCAAGGCCTGGAGGATCTCGTGATTGAGAAGCGGTGCCTTGAGCAGTCTGCTGCAACGAAAAACGTCCAAGTCATCTTCCATGTGCCGAACAAACAAGTATTGGACCGAATCATGCAAAAATTCGGACCTGCGGATTGTTGAGGTATTTCACGATGACCAGAGAAGGAACCACGCCATGATCACTCTAAAAGAGGGACCCACTTTCGAGATGAGCGCATCACTGAACCGCTCGAACCGATCCTCGCTGGATGTAACGTCGACCGAACTCGTAACAGTCGCGGCGCTCACCGCACTGCAGTATCCCAAGGAGCAGCTTCAGATCCACATCGAGAGCGCGCTCGCCGCCGGCTGCAGTCCACAGGAGATTACTGAAGTTATCCTTCAGATGGCGCTATATGCGGGGCTGCCCGCAGTCAGAAGCGCGCTACAGGCGGGGGCAGTCGTATTTCACAAGGCGCAATTGAATAAGGAGCATGACAATGAGATGCCGTCGTTGTAAGGGGTTGCTCGTGAAGGAGCGAATCTATGATCTGTATGATACGCAATTGCATCTGGACGCCTGGCGCTGTGTGGCGTGCGGAGATGTGCTGGATGCCCTAATCCTCCGCAATCGAGTAGCCAGGAAAGCGCAATAATGCTGAAAATCACCCAGCAGATTGAAAGCGATATCATCATCCTGGTCCTGGAAGGACGCCTCACGGGACCTTGGGTGAGAGAATTGGAACTCTGCTGGCGCTCTGCTGATGGCACGCCACAGATCCATCCTATCCGCGTCGATCTGTCCTCGGTCACCTTCATTGACGCTGAGGGGAAAGCCCTGCTCACTCGGATGTGCCGTGAGGGGGCTCAGTTAGTGACGACGGGATGTTTAAACAAGTGCATCGTCGAAGGGATCATGCGGTCGGAGGAAAAGAAGGTGTGATGATGCAAGGTCACGCCGAGAAGAGGAGTCACGAAATGGCACTACTCGCAGGAAAAGTCGTAATTGTGACAGGCGCATCCAACGGGATCGGCCGCGCCATAGCCGAGCGGTTGGCCCAAGACAACGCGATGGTGGTGGTGAATTACGGAAAGAGCGTGGAGAAAGCCAAGGCGGTGGTGGCGGAAATCGAGTCGAAAGGGGGCCAGGCTGTCGCGATCCATGCCGATATGAGCAAGATCGCCGATGTCCGCCGGCTGGTAAACGACACGGTGAAGAAGTTCGGTCGGCTGGATATTCTGGTAAACAACGCCGGCATGTTCATCTCGAAGACGTTAGTGGAAACGACGGAGGAGGAGTTCGACCAAATCTTCGCGTTGAATGCCAAAGGCCCCTACTTCGCGATGCAGGAAGCCGCGAAGGTGCTCAGAGATGGTGGCCGCATCGTGAATATTTCGACGGATGGGACTCACATGGGTTTCTCCGGTGCGACAGTCTATCTGGGGAGCAAAGGCGCACTTGAGCAGTTTACCAAAGGGCTGGCCCATGAACTGGCACCCAGGGGTGTCACGGTCAACACTGTGTCGCCAGGATTCACGGAAACGGCGATGTTGCCCAATGCATTTCGCGAGACGGGCGCGCAGATGTCGCCGCTGAAACGACTGGGCACGGCTCAGGACATTGCGGACGTCGTGGCGTTCGTGGTGAGCGACCAGGGGCGTTGGCTGACGGGCCAAAACATCCATGCCAGCGGCGGCGTGGTGATGTAATCAAGGAGAAGTTGATGAAAGAAGACCTCGAAAAAGTAAAATTGCTCGCCCGCGATCTGCGAAATAAAAAGGAGTTCCCGCGCAGTCCGCGTCAGACGCTGGCAGGCTACGTATTGGCGGCGCGGGCGTTGGACAAGTGCCGCGCGGTACTCGCCGGCTGGCAAGGCGAATACCATTCCAACTGCCCGCTCGATCAGCGGTGGCTAAAGTACGCTGAAATTAACTATGATGCGTATAAGGCGTTTGTCGCTACCGGCGCGACGGACCAAGAGGTCGCCGCGTGGATTGGCGAACACGCCAAGAAACGTTCCCGTGCCGACATCATTATGTGGAACAATGAAGAACGCGACCTCCGCTTGAGCGACCTGTCGCCAGAACTGCAGGAATATATGGAGGACTACATTGCCACATCCGTTCCCCGCCACCGCGTGGTCTACAACTGGTTTGATGTGTACGACCTGGAAGAGGAGCGTCTTTGAAACTGCCACAGCTTCACGCTAACGCCCAGAACGACGTCGTCACCCATGGATGACGTGACGCAATTCCTGATCCGGCATGGCGGGCTGGTTCTCTTCGCCGTGGTGCTCGCCGAGCAGGTAGGATTACCGATTCCCGCAGTGCCCGTGCTGCTCGCCGCCGGAGCGCTGGCAGGGGCCGGCAAGATGAATCTCGCCCTGGCTATCGTGTGGGGACTCACTGCGTGTTTCATTGGTGACCTGGTCTGGTACTACTTGGGCCGTTATCGTGGTCGCCAGGTTCTGAGCCTTCTGTGCCGCATCTCGCTTGAACCGGATTCGTGCGTGCGCCGCACGGAGGATCTCTTTGTCAGGCAGGGCATGTGGTCTCTCATTATCGCCAAGTTTATCCCCGGCCTCGGGACCATCACGCCGGCCCTTGCGGGTCTTTTTAAGGTCCGCATCGCGCAATTCCTGCTCTATGACGGCATCGGCGCGCTTCTCTGGACGGTGGCGTTCATTGCGCCGGGCTACCTTTTCAGCAATCAACTGGAGAAGCTCGCAGAACACGCAGCGCGTTTCGGGAGTTTGCTGATCGTCCTGGTCGTGGCCGCCTTGGCACTCTACATCGCCTATAAATACGTCCACCGCGTTCGCCTGCTCCGGGAATTGCGCATCGCGCGGATCACCGTGGATGAACTGAAGCAGATGATGGATACTGGTTGTGAGGTGATGATTGTCGACCTGCGCAAGCCGATCGATCTGACTGCCGATCCTTACACCATTCCCGGCGCCTTGCAGATGGCGGTAGAAGAGTTGGAAAATCGCCATCACGAAATCCCGCGTGATCGTGACGTTATCTTGTACTGTGCCTGTCCGAACGAGGTGACCGCCGCCAAGATGGCGCTGCTGCTGAAAAGAAACGGCATCAAGCGTGTCCGGCCCCTGACCGGGGGAGTGGAAGCCTGGCGCGCGCGCAATTATCCGGTCCAAGGTCTCGCAGTGGCGAACGAAAGTTTACAAACCCACACGTAAGGGGTACTCTGTCCATCTCGCAGAGAAGGGTTTCCCGCTTCTACTTCGTGGTAAGTAATTAATGATGGAGCGCCCTATGTCCAACGCTGTCCGTAGCCTCCGACTCGTTGTCGCCGTTTTGTCCTGTGTGTGGAGTCTGTGGCTGGCTGGCTGCAAAAAGGAGTCGGCCTCCGCTCCTGCTCCTCCCGTGCCTCAAGTCCAGGTCATCACGGTGACGCCCCAGACGATCCCCGACGAACCCGAGTTTATCGGTCAAACGGAGTCATCTAGACCAGTCGAGATCCGATCGCAGGTGACGGGCATCCTCAAGGAGCGCTTCTTTGCCGAGGGGCGCGACGTCACGAAAGGCGATCGTCTCTACCAAATCGATCCGGTGCCATTCGAGGCGGCTTATCTCAGCGCCAAGGCACGAGTAGAGCAAGCCAAGGCTCGCGTGGTGCAAGCAAAGCAACAGCTTGATCGCGTCAAGCCGCTGATCGCGGAGCAGGCCGTCAGCCAGAAAGACGTGGATGACGCGGTCGCGGAAGATCTGTCAGCGAAGGGCGTGTTGGCCGCGGCGAATGCCGATGTGGTGAAGGCCAAATTTGATCTCGATAACACGCGCATCATCGCGCCCATCTCCGGTCGGATCGAGCGGAGTCGTGTCTTCGAAGGCCGGCTCATCTCGGCTCAGACCGACCTGCTGACGATGATTCACCAGTTGGATCCCATGTACGTGTACGCGAGCGCCCCGGAGACCTTCGTCCTCAAACGCTTCCGGGATCGAGCGGAGAAGCGCGTCCAGGGCGCGACGCTCTACCAGCTCAAGGGTACGATCACGTTCGCCGACGGCAGCACGTATCCGCACCAGGGGGCGTTGGACCTGCTCGATGTTTCTGTGCGTACAGCCACCGGCACGAGGGATTTTCGTGTCACCTTCCCAAATCCCGATAAGGTTCTCTCTCCCGGACAGTTCGTGACAATGCGCGTTCTCGGCGCCGTCAGGACCGACGTCATTCTCGTGCCGCAGAAAGTCGTCCAGCAGGGGCCGAAGGGCAGCATCGTGTATGTCGTGGGAGAAGGCGACAAGGTCGAGCTGCGCGACGTTCAGGCAACGGCCTGGCGGGGTAGTCAGTGGGTCGTCGAGGAGGGTCTGCACGCGAGCGACCGGGTCATCATGGACGGATTCGCCAAGATCGGCCCCGGAATGCAGGTGAAGCCGGTCGTGGCGACAGAGTCAAATTCTGCACCCGCACCCCTGCCTGGGGCACGCAAATCGGAAGGCGCCCTGTGATCTCCCACTTCTTCATTGACCGACCCATCTTTGCCTCGGTTGTGTCTATCGTGATTGTGGTAGTGGGTCTGGTATCCTTGCACGCTCTTCCCATCGCCCAGTTTCCGGAGATCACGCCCCCGGTGGTACAGATTGACGCCGACTACCCCGGCGCGAATGCGGAGACGGTCGCAGACTCCGTGGCGCGCACCATCGAGGTGCAGCTCCCCGGCATCGACCATCTTCTGTACTACGACTCCACCAGCACCAACGATGGTCACATGACCATCCGGCTGACGTTCGACATCGGGACGGATGTGGACATCGCGCAGGTCCAGACCCAGAACCGGGAGAAGCTGGCGGAACCGCAAATCCCGGACGAGGTCATCCGCCAGGGGATCTCGGTGAAAAAAGTGTCTCCGGACCTGCTGACCGTCATCGCACTGAATGCCAGCGATCCCAGGTACGACAACCTCTTTCTGGCCAACTATGCCATCCTCCGCGTCGTGGATGACATCAAGCGGCTTCCCGGCGTGGGGGACGCCTATGTGTTTGGATCACAGAACTACTCCATGCGGCTGATCCTGGACCCTGTCCGGATGGGACAACTCAACCT
>Ga0207684_10000712_pt1 | contig 39185 bp, 30 predicted proteins | sample KBSK5501metaG_FD_184342 | JGI IMG/M metagenome (GOLD analysis project Ga0207684, IMG submission 184342) | Corn, switchgrass and miscanthus rhizosphere microbial communities from Kellogg Biological Station, Michigan, USA - KBS K5-50-1 metaG... | ecosystem: Host-associated > Plants > Roots >... | reverse complement strand
CCCGCGGAGCAGCTCGCTGCGGTTCTCCCAGCTGCTCGCCGGAGCGACGACGCCGACCGTGTCGCCTTCGTGGAGGCGAGGCGGCTTGCGAGGGACGCTCGCGGGATCGTCGGAGCGGCTCATCGGGCGGTCATCACGCGGTCATTGCGTCGTCATTGCGTCGTCAGACGAGAAAGCTCGTTACCGGGTTCGCCTCGAGGAGGATCGGCCGGTCGATCGTGAACCTCCCGAGCTCGCCCGCCGACGGGGTCGAGCCGTCGACGACGAGCTCGGACACGATCCGGCCGAGCACGGAGGCGAACTTGTAGCCGTGGGCGGCGCCGAGGGTGACGATGACGCCCGGGACGTCGGGCAGCCGGTCGACGACGAAGTCCCGGTCCGGCGTGAGCGTGTACAGGCACGTCTTCGTCACGATCTCCGGCCCGACGTGGCCCGGCAGGTGGCGGGCGAGAAAGTCGGTCAGGCGGGCGAAGCCGACCTCGTTTCGGACGAACGTCCGCGTCCCGGGGGTCACCTCGTCGCCGCCGACGTCCTCGGCGGCCTTCGGCCCGGCCTCACCATAGGTCGGAAAGCCATAGAACGATGGGTCATCCATCCAGATCCAGATCGGGAATCGGTCGGGGGCGAACGCCGCAGGATCCGGGGCTGCGAAGTACGTCACCTGGGCCTCGATGATCGTCAAGGGCAGGTGCCGGTCGAACGCGGTGAGCAGGTCATTCGTCCAGGCGTCCGTGGCGAGAACGACGTGGCCTGCCCGATGGACGGTGCCGTCGGCGAGCTCCACCTCGATCTCCCCGCCGGCGTGGCGTAACCGCACCGCGGGCGAGTGCTCGAGCAGCGTCGCGCCGTGCGCCCGGGCAAGACGCTGATGGGCGGCGTTCGCCCGGTTCGGGTCGGCAATCCCGGCGTTCGCCTGGTACAGGCCGTGATGTTCATCGCCGAGACGCCACTGGGGCCACCGCCGCATGATCTCCGGACCGTCGAGGTGCTCGAACGGCACGGACTCGGCGGTCATGGCCGATGTGTAGTCGCTCAGCGGGATCGCCGCCTCGCGCGGGGCGACGTCGAGGCCGCCCGTCGTGGTCACGATCCGGGTCCCGCGCTCGGCCTCGACCTCAGCCCAGGTCGCGTAGGCCCGGCGCGCGAGCCGGACGTAGTCGGGGCGGTGGTACGAGAGCCGGATGATCCGGCTGTGGTCCTGGCCGGCGCCGTTGGTGTGGCCCAGCTCGTATTGCTCCAGACCGAGGATCCGATCGCCCAGGCGACGGCTCAACCAGTAGGCCGCCCCCGAGCCGATCGCCCCGAGCCCGACGACGATCGCGTCCCAGTCGTTTCGCACGCTCGGATCGTAGCGGCGGTGGTCGCCGGCCGGCGCGATCGTCGCGCAGCCCGGCCGGGCCCGTGGCGGGCTCTACTGAGGCAGCGTGTACTCGCGCGTCTCGACCGGCTCGACCCGCCCACCGATCTCGACGGCTCCGTCGGCCTGCGGCCGGACGAGGATCTCCGAGCCGACGCCCTGGCGGATCGTGATCGGCCGCCCGAGCAGGCCGCCCATGACGACCGCCGCGGCGCCGGTCGCCTCGTCCTCGGCGATGAGAAGGTCCGTCGGGAAGTAGCGCGCCCGGACGATCCCCGCGGCCTCGTCCAGCCAGGCCCAGACGTAGATCCCGGGCTCGCCGAGCGCGGGCCCCACGAACGCGTCCACAGCCGCGGCGGTCGGGAGCTGCTCTCGTCGAAACCTGTGAACCCACTCCGGCCTGGCGCGGATCCACGTCCGCTCCATGTCGTGGCGGAACGGCACCTCGCCAGCCCGGGGCCGAAGGGTCGTCGCCGGCGCGCCGGTCTCGCGGAAGAGCCAGCCCGTGCCGACGGTCGGATGGCCCGCGAACGGCAGCTCCGCGCCCGGCGTGAAGATCCGGATCGCGCCTTCGGCAGCGTCGTCGACGAAGACCGTCTCGGAGAATCCGAGATCGTGCGCGACCGCCTGGCGACGATCCGACGGGATGGCGGCTCCGTCGAGGAAGACGCCGAGGGGATTCCCGCCGCGGCCATCGGGCCCGACGAAGACGCGGAGGACATGGAGCTGGCTCATCGATCGGTTCCCCTCGGTCGGGCGTGGTGACGTCGGGCCATCGAGCGCGACGCGCTGCAATCCCATGATCGTCATCGCGTCGGTGATTCGACCGTCGACGATCATCGCCAATGCATCCTCGAATGGCAGCCAACGGATCGCGAGATCCTCGCTCGGCTCGGGGGTGGGAACGCCATGACTCGTCGCCCGGGCCGCGAACAGGACGCCGGCCTCGTCGCTGACCGAGTTCGAGAGGTGGAACCGGGCGAGCTCCCGCCAGCCGTCCGCCTCGACGCCCGTTTCCTCGCGCAGCTCCCGTCGCGCGCCCTCCAGTGCCGATTCGCCGGCGGGCACGCCGCCCTCCGGGATCTCCCACGAATACGCATCGAGGGTGTAGCGATGCTGGCCGACGAGGAGCACCCGATCGTCGTCGTCGAGGACGACGGCTCCGACGGCGAGATTCGCGAAATGGACGACGCCGTAGATGCCCGGGCTGCCATCGGGTCGGACGACGTCGTCGTGCCAGATCGAGATCCACGGGTTGTCGTACGCGAGCCGGCGCGAGCGGCGGGTCCACGGTCCGACGCGCTCAGCCAGGCCGGAATCGGAGGGATCGGGCATCGCCGACATGGTCGCACGGCGCGGATGACGAGGTTCCGGACGTAGCCCCGCAGGCCTATCCTCGAGTCGTGATCGAGCCGACCGACGCCGAGCACCTCCGCCTGGCCAGCCAGCCGATCCACCGGGTCGCGGCCCTCCGCGACGTCCGGATCCGGGTCGCCGATGGGCTCGAGCTGTCGGCCAACCTGTGGCTGCCGGAGCCGCTCGCCAACGGGGCCGGGCCGGAGGTATTTCCGGCGATCCTCGAGATGATCCCGTACCGCAAGGACGACTGGCGCGCGGCGAGCGACGAGAGCCGCGGCGAGTGGCTGGCGGCGCGCGGCTTCGCCCTCTGCCGGCTCGACATCCGCGGGACGGGGTCATCGCCGGGGATCGCCCTCGACGAGTACACGGAGCGCGAGACCCGGGACGGCTATGACGCCGTCGAATGGCTGGCCGCCCAGCCGTGGTGCAACGGCAAGGTCGGGATGTGGGGCATCTCCTACGGCGGCTTCACGTCGATTCAGGTCGCCATGCTCCGGCCGCCTCACCTCGCCGCGATCGTCCCGATGATGGCGACCGACGACCGCTACACCGACGATGTCCACTACCTCGGCGGCTGCGCGACGGTGTCGGAGCTGTCGCAGTACGCGGTGTCCATGGTCGGGATGAACGCGATGCCGCCGCGGGCCGAGTACCGCGGCGCGGGATGGGCCGACGAATGGCGGGAACGACTCGAGCGGACGCCGATCTGGCTCTTCGAGTGGCTCCGCCAGCAGCACGACGGGCCGTACTGGCGGCAGGGGTCGCTCGCCCCGGACTACACGCGCCTCACCACGCCGACGTTCCTGATCGGCGGGTGGATGGACGAGTACGTCGACGCGGCACTCCGGATGCTCGAGCGCTGCCCGAACGCCCCTCGCCGCGCGCTGATCGGGAACTGGGTCCACGACCTGCCCGACGATGCGTACCCCGGGCCGAACGTCGACTGGTATCACGAGATGGTCCGCTTCTTCGACCACTGGCTGAAGGGCGTCGACAACGGGGTCATGGACGAGCCGATTCTCGTCGCGTTCCGCCACGACTGGGCCGAGCCCGAGCCGTTCCCGGCCGTCTTGGCGGGCGAATGGTTCGCCGAAGCCTCGTGGCCTCCGGATGACCTCGGCGAACTGACCCTCCATCTGGCGTCCGGCGCTGCGCCGCTCGCGGGTGGGCTGGCGGCTGGAGCTCGCGGCGAGCCCTCGGTCGAGCGGTTCCGGCATCGGGCGACGCTCGGTACGAAGGCGGGGCTGGCGTGGGGCGCCGGTGTTCGGCCGAGCGGGGTCGCACGCGATCTCCGACCCGACGACGCCCTGGTCCCGATCTTCACATCCGAGCCGCTCGACACCGATGTCGACGTCGTCGGGGTCACCTCGGTCGTCCTTCATTGGGAGTCGCCGGTGCCGGTCGCGACGGCGGTGGTCCGGTTGCAGGACGTCGCCCCGGACGGGACGCCGTTCCAGGTCAGCGCCGGGATCCTGAACCTGACCCACCGGGCGTCGCACGAACACCCGGAGCCGCTCGAGGCCGGCGTCGTCACAGAGGTCCGGATCAACCTGCGGGCGACAGCCCACCGGTTTCGGGCCGGACATCGGGTCCGTCTGTCGGTCGCGTCGTCGATGTGGCCCGTCGTTTGGCCTTCGCCCTTCCCTGCCGAATACGGGCTCCATCTCGGTGCTGCCACGCCCTCACGGCTCGTCCTGCCGGTCCTTCTCGCTGGGCACGTCGGCCTCGCCGTCCCGCCGTTCAAGACGACCCCGGCCGGTCTCCGGGAGGTTGGCTCGTACCGCGGCGACCCGCCGACCTGGCAGGTGATCGAGGACGTGATCGACGGCTCGGTCACCGTCGTGACGAGCGAGTTCGGCGAGACCACCCTCCCGGACGGCCGAACTACGTTGTACGCCGGCGAGCGGCTCGAGATGACGGCCCGCGACGCGGACCCGGCCCACGCCCGCCTGCACAACCACGTCGTTTATCGGATGCGCGATGACGGCTCCGCGATCCTGATCGAGGCGAACGGCACGATCCGGACGACCGCCACCGACTTCCACTTGAACGTCGGCCTCCGGGTGACGCTCGACGGGGCGCCGTTCTTCGAGCGCGGCTGGCTCGAGACGATCGCCCGCCGGCTCGTCTAGGTGTGATTCACCAACACGTTGTTGACAAGTGAGAGCCCGGGCAAAGAAACGCCCCGAGGACGGCCACCGAACGCGCAAGCCCGTCTCTGGCAGTGACGGAATCGGATCGGTTCTCGCTCAACGGATCCACGGGCTGCCCGATTGAACACTCTCGGGATCCAAACCTGGTCCACCTCGACGACTCTCGCGAACGAGTAGGCTGAACGGCATGGCTGCGCCCTTTGTGGGTCGCAACGTCGAGCTGAGCGCGATTGCACAAATCGCCGGCTCGGTTCTGCACGACCGCCAGCCGGCGGCCATGCTGGTGGTAGGCGAACCAGGACAGGGCAAGACCCGCCTGCTCGCCGAGGCAGGCAGACCGGCGGGTTACGGGCATTACCTTCCCGTCCTGGGCTACGAACCCGAGCGAAATGTGCCGCTCGCGGCGACGCGCGAGATGCTCCGTCGCCTGGCTGACACCGTCGACCTGAAGGGCGATCCGATCGCCGTTCTCGCCGGCGACCGTCCCGCCACCCTCGAGCCGATGCGCTTGTTCGAGGCCGTCCACGGAGCGTTGCGCAGACTCGGGCCGGTGGTCCTGACGATCGACGATCTCCAGTGGGTCGACGAGCTCTCGCTCGCGTTGTGCCACTACCTCGTGCGAGCGGCAACCGGTGCCGGCCAATCAATGTTGACGGTGGCGGCTTCCCGGCCCTCGCCCATCGCCGCAACATTCGGCGAGGCTCTACGGCGAACGCTCGGCACAGACCGGTTCCGGGTTCTCGAGCTCGGGCCACTCGATCTCGATGATGGCGTGCGGCTCGCGCAGGGCCTCGATCCTGCCCTCGATTCGACGAAGGCGGCCGAGGTCTGGACTCAGGCGTCGGGCTCGCCGTTCTGGATGCAGACCATTGCGGCGGGGCGGGACCCGACCGCCGAGGCCACGGCGGTCGTTCGGCTGCAACTCCACGGAATCGGCACCGACGCCGGCCATGTGCTCGGCGTCTTGGCGATCGTCGGTCGGCCGGCGAGCGTCGATGAGCTCGCCAGGTTCGACGGTTGGACGCTCGAGCGGGTCGCGGGCGTGCTTTCCGAGCTCGTGGATCGCGGCGTCGTCCTGACGTCCGCCGGAACGGCTCGCATCGCTCACGATCTGATCCGCGCGGCGGCGACCCGCGACCTTTCCGACGACGCGAGCCGGCGGCTCCACATCCGAATGGCCGAGCTGCTGGAGGGCAACGCGCCGGACGATCTCCGGAGCCTCCGTACGGCCCTGGAGCATCGCCAGGCTGCCGGGGCGCCCGCGCTCGACCTGGCGCTCCGCCTGGCGACCGCTCCGCGGCGACGCTGGCTGGGAGCCGATAGCATTCGGCAACTCGCGACGATCGCCTCCGAGACGGATCCACGGGAGCCCCAGGCGCTGGATCTCCACGAAGCCGTAGCCGCACTGGCTGCGGACGTCGGCGAGCACGAGCTCGCCCTCGAGCGCTGGACACTGGTCGCCGACGTCGCAGCGACCGATGATCGCCGACTTCGCGCAGCGGTCGGCGCGGCGCGCTCCGCCTACCAGCTCAAACGGCTGGCGGAGCTTCGCTTCTGGATCGATCGGTGCCGGCGAGCGAGCGACGTGCCGCCAGCCCTCCGGGTGACCATCGACGTCCTCGAGGCCCACGCCGTGATGTGGCTCGAGCATCGGACCGAGGCCGGCTCCGCGCTCGCCCGCCAAGCCCTTGGATCGGCCCGAGGTCTGAGCCGGCAGGCAGGAGCTCCATCCTCGATGGACGACGATGCCAGACGCTCGTATCTCGAGGCGCTGCTGCTGAACCTCGAGGCCGCCATCCAGCGGGCTGACGCACTCGAGGTCGCGGCGCTCTCCGAGGAGCTCACGCTGACCGCACGCGGCTTCGACGAGTACGGTCACGGCATGTCCGTGATCTTTGGCGGCGTCGCGCTACGCTGGCAAGGCAGGATCGCGGAAGCAGCCGGCCGCTTCCGCCAGGCCTGGGAGGAGGGACGCCATCGCGTCCTGCCTGCCGTGGCGATCGAGGCGGGCCACTGGCTTGCCCACAACCTTCTGGACACTGGGGACTTCGCCGAGGCCGACCGAATTGCCCGAGAGGCGCACGAACTGCGAGCTCGAGTCGGCGATCTCGGTCGGATTCGCTCCCGGACGCGGACGGTTCGCCACGAGGTGGAGTTCGCCCGTGGTGATGAGCGCCTGGCCCTCAACATGCTCCTTGCGGATGTCGAAGCAGAAGCCGATCCCCATTACCGGATTGCCTACCACGAAGCGGCTGCCGCGTGGTTGGCATGGCTTCACGGACCCGCGGCAGCTGACGTGGTCGCTCGTCACGTGGAGATCGGGCGACGCCTCGCGCATGAGGTCGGCTGCCCTCGCTGCCAACTCCAGCTCGACATCTATTCCACCGAGGCGCTCTTCCGAGTCGGTATGGTGAGAGAGGCAACCGCAGCCGCCGACGAGCTCGACCGGGGCCCGACTCCGCCGGACGCTCAGAACCTGCATGTCGCGCGGCGGATTCGCGCCTTGCGTACTCTGGCGCGCGCCGGCCCGGCGGCGGCGCTCGAGGAGGTCGACGAGCTCCTGCGCGAGGCCGAGGCCGGTGACCGCGGCCTCGACGCGATCCTGGCACTGCTCGATCGGGCGCATCTCCTGGAGGCCATCGACCGCGGCGGGGCCGCCGAGGCCTATCGTGTCGCTGCCGAGCGTGCCGAGCGTGCCGGCGCCCGGAACCTCGCCCGCGCGGGCGAGAAACGACTACGGGCGCTGGGGGTCCGAACCTGGCGCAGGAGCGCGGCCGGGGCACCCGGAACGTCGATGACCGAGAGGGAGCGCGAGGTGGCCCGCCTCATCGTCGCGGGAGCGAGCAATCCGGAAATCGCCCAGCAGCTGTTCCTGTCGCGCAAGACGATCGAGCGCCACGTCTCGAACGTTCTCGGCAAGGTGGGAGCTCGGAACCGCACAGAGCTCGCGACCCGCCTAGCCTCCCCCGCGGACACGACGGTCGACGATGAGGGAGCTCCCCGATGATCCGCGAGAGGTCCTGGCCATAGCGTGCCCCTCACGACGAGCCGTTGGAGCCGTCGAGAGGCAGCGAAAGGCAGGGACCGGGATGCGTGGAATTTCGACGGTTGCGAGGATCGCGGAACTGGGGCTGGTTGGGTCGATGATCCTGTCCGCTTGCGTCGCGCCGGCGGGCGCAGTGACCCAAGGGACTGAGGATCGATCGCAGGACCAGGCCGAACGGACGCGCTCATTGATCGGCGTGGCGGCTCAGGGAGACACGAGTTACGACCTGGTCGAGCAGTCGCGGGGGGCGGCGTTCAGCTCGGCGGCCAAGGCGGACACGAGCTATGACCAGGTCGAGCGGTCGCGCGGAGGTGCCTTCGGCCAGTGACGACCCATCCGGGGCCCACGCCGAAGCCCGGGGTTCGTCCGGCGGCTTCGGCGTGGTGCCGTGCGATCCTGATTGCTTCCGGACGCTCCCTGAGCCGTTCGCGGTGGCGACGTGGATGAGAGCCGGCGATCGCGCGGCTTCTGCGCTTGTCGACGACAGGATCGGCCCCGTCCGCCGGGCCCGGACGGCCGGTGAGCCCTAGACTGCGGCCCATGCTCCGGATCAGCCGCAAGGCCGAGTCGTTCACCGAGTCCGTCATCCGCGAGATGAACCGCCTCGCCGTCGCCGCGGGTGCGGTCAGCCTCGCCCAGGGCTTCCCCGACTTCCCTTGCCCGCCCGAGCTCAAGGCCGCCGTCACCGACGCGGTGAACGCCGACCACAACCAGTACGCGATCACGTTCGGAGCGAAGCCGCTGCGCGCTGCGATCGCCGCGAAGACCGCCCGCTTCCACGCGGGCTGGGTCGTCGACGCTGATACCGAGATCACCGTCGTCAACGGCGCGACCGAGGGGATGATCGCGGCGATGCTCGGCCTGCTCGACCCCGGCGACGAGGTCATCGTCTTCGAGCCGTTCTACGAGAACTACGGGCCCGACGCCATCCTGACGGGGGCGATCCCTCGCTACGTGACGCTTCACGAGCCCGATTGGCGGATCGACCCCGACGAGCTCCGCGCCGCCGTGACGCCGCGGACCCGAGGGATCGTCGTGAACTCCCCCCACAACCCGACGGGCAAGGTGTTCACGCGCGAGGAGCTCGAGCTGGTCGCCGGCCTGTGCCGCGAGCACGACCTGATCGCCTTCACCGATGACATCTACGAGCACCTCGTCTACGAGGGCGAGCACATCCCGCTGGCCACGCTGCCCGGGATGGCCGAACGGACCGTCTCGATCGACTCGATGTCGAAGACGTACTCGGTGACCGGCTGGCGGGTCGGCTGGGTCATCGCCTCACCCGAGCTGACCGTCGGCGTGCGCCGCGTCCACGACTTCCTCACGGTCGGCGCGGCAGCGCCGCTCCAGCAGGCCGCCGTAGCCGGCCTGACGATGGCCGACGTTTACTACGACGCTCTGCTGGCTGGCTACCGCGAGCGGCGCGACGTCCTCCTGCCGGCCCTCGAGGCGGCCGGGTTCCGCGTCCATCGACCGGCCGGCGCCTACTACGCGATGACCGACATCCGCGACCTGACCGACGACGATGACGTCACCTTCGCCCGCCGGCTGATCGCCGACCCGGGCGTGGCCACCGTGCCGGGCTCGTCGTTCTTCTCGCGGCCGGAGCTCGGCCGGACCAAGCTCCGGTTCGCTTTCCCGAAACGACTCGAGACGCTGCGAGCGGCCGCCGACCGACTGGCGACCCTTGCCTCCACCTCTCGCGTCTGACCGTCAGGCGAGCAGCACCCCAAGGGCGGCTCGACCGACGAGGGCGGTGACGATCGCCGCGGACACGCTGGCCAGCGTCCCGAGCAGGTAGTACTCGGCAAAGTCCCGATCGTCGAGGAGCCGGAACCGGGCGAGCGTCTTGGCCGCGACCACGAAGCCGATCGCGACATCGGTCCCGGTCAGCACGAACACGACGATCAGGATCCGCTCGAGAACGCCGATCGTCGAGCCGACCCGGGCACTGACGCCGAGCGGCGCCGGGACCGCGCTCGACGCGGCCGGCGTCGCGGGGGTGTTCGCGACCTCGGGCTCGGCGGTGACGCGGGCATCGATCGGCCCCACCCGGATCGACCAGCGCGCCGTGGCCCTGGCGTTCGGCGCTCCCGTTGCGGGCCCTGACTGGGCGGGAGGTGCCAACGGCGTCACGCGCCCGCCCCAGCGATGCTCGCCGTCGACGCCGGCCTCGACCGGCCGGACGAGGATCCCGACGAACAGCGACGCCGCCCGGACATTGACGATCAGCAACGTCAGGAGCACGACCGCCACGCTCACGATGTGATGGACCGCCGCCGGATCACGACCTCCAACGGCCCGGTTGACCGCATCGACCCAGCCCGGCTGGAGGCTCGCGTTGGCCAGGAGTGCCGTCCAGGCCACGCCGATCACCGCGAGATGCGCGATCTGATCCGCGAGGAAGAGCGCCGCCGGAAGCGGCGTCCAAGCCCGACCGAGGTGCTCCGCAGGCTGTGGACCCTCATGGCGCTCGTGGGCCTCGCGCAGCGCGGTCGCGGCGGCCCGCCGCGTGAGCACGACCTTCGTCCGATCGATGACGACGTGGCTGACGCCGACCACGACCGCGAACCACCAGCCGGGTCCGCCGAATGCCAGCCCCACCGGAACGAGGCACGCGGTGACGATCAGCCCGTGGCCGACCAGGCCGCCCAACGCCCGCGTGCCGTGGCTCGACTTGGCGTGGGCGATCGAGCCCGTCTGGAACACGAAGTCGGCCATGACGTGGGCGAGAACAAGCCAGGCGAGGATGAGGATCGGGTCGGCCATCAGGCGCCCATGGTCGCCCGCCCGACCAGGATCCGCACAACGCGAGCCAGCTCGCCCAGCGAGCGGAGGTGGGCTCGGTCGGCCGCGACCGAGATCGTTGCCCGGCTCACCCCGAGCCGCTCGGCCGCCTCGGATCGGCGCAGCCCGTCGATCAGGATCGGCCAGGCAATCTCCCGCTGGCGATCCGTCAGGTCGGCGAGGAGCTCGCCGAGCAACGGCGCGAGCACCTCGAGGAGCTCGTCGGTCGCGGGGTCCCCGCTGACGACCGCGAGTCGCTCGCGGCGGGCGACCGCGACAGCCAGCCGCTCCCGAGCCTGAATGAACGCGGGACCGCTCCGCTGGGTGGCCGGGCCGTGACCCGGATCGATCTCGCCGGCGACCACGACCCAGCGCATCTTCACCGCCTCGGGATGCAGCGTGGCCCGCATGACGGCGCGAATCGGGTCGGCTGGCCTGGCGAGCAGTCCCTGGATCTCGTCGCCCTGGGTGAACTCGAACGGCGCGAGGATGTCGGCGGCGGCGTAGGCGCCGGCAAGATCGGCGGTCAGGACGCGAAGCCAGGCGGTGGCGGCGATCGGCTCGCGACGTGATCGAATGACGTCGCCGAACAGGACGAGGGCCGGCACGTCGACCCGGGCGGGCACGGTACCGAGGGTGGGCACGCTGCGGAGGCTAACCGATTGCGAATTAGCCGTCAACGACTAATTCCATAGCGATTAGTCGCCGAGGGCTAGCCGAGGCCCGCCTCCGCCACGATGGCGGCGATCCGCGCCCGGGTCGCGGGCGTGTCGAATCGGAGGAGTGCGTCGGCGTCGATGACCCGCTCTTCGATCTTCCCGGCCTGGCGCAGATAGAGCACTGGGTAGATCGCGCCGCTGCCGTCGGCCTCCAGCGTGATCGCGAGCGCGTCGCCGTCGCCGTCGTCGCCGACCGCGTCGACGAACGCCGCGAGCGGCACGATGCCCTCGTCTCGCGGTCCGATCGACGCGTCGAGCGAGATCACCCTGGCGAGGTACGCCCGCTGATGCCAGAGCGCGGGGCCCGTGGCGAGCTCGCCGACGATCGTGTCGACGAGGCTGGCCCTGGCGATCGGCGGCCCGGCCGGCCGGCTCGCCCCCAGCCGGCCGGCGAGGTGGCCGGCGAGGACCCGCGCGTTGTAGCGAGCGCCATGGACGGCTCCGGAATTGGCCGGCAGACCGTGCTTCTTGAGGCCGGCCGACCCCTGCCCGATCGTCCCGGCGAAGTAGATCCCGGGCACGGTGGCGCTTTCCCAGTACGGGGTCTGCGCCGGCAGGCGCGCCTGACCGAATGTCGAGACCCCGAGATCCGGCAGGTCGAGCAGCGGTGTGACGAACCCCGTCGCCGAGATGACCTCGTCGATGTCGAGGACGATCTCGTCCCCGCCGTCGGACGGGCGGACGGTCACGATGAAGGGCGCGTCCGCGCCGTCCTCGGCGCGAGCGATCCCGCCGATCGATGCGTCGAGAACGGACACGCCACCGCCGAGGACGTGGTCCTCGAACGGCTGGGCGTAGCGCGCCCGGACGCCGACGAGCGAGCGGGTGTTGACCGACAGCTTTGCCGGCGATGGCGAGCAGAGGACGATCCGGCGGGCCCACGGCAGCAGCCCGGTCGCGAGCTCGAAGCCGGAGTTCTGTTTGCCCATGATGAAGACCCGCCGCCCGGCGTACGTTTCGGCCGGACGGGTGTCCGCATAGTGGGCCGCGAGCTCGATCCCGGGGGTCGACGGCGAGTAGGGCTCGGCCACGCCGACCGCGAAGACGAGCGACCGCGCGCGATATTCGCCGTCGGTCGTCTCCAGGACGAACCGCCCGCCCTCTGGCCCGTCCTCGTGGCGGGTCGCGGTCCAGCGGCAGTCGTACCGGATCTGCGTTCCCGTCCGCTCGACGAACGTCGCGAGGTTCAGCTCCATCTCGGGCCGCGACGGGAAATAGGACGAGCCGTCCATGAGGTCCGGCATGATCCCGCGCTGGGTCGGGTCATCGGCGAGCAGGGAGTTCCAGTCGTACCGCTCGTAGGCGGGGGAATCGCGGTTCACCGGCGCGTACGGCTTCGTCCAGGACAGCAGGCGCTGGAAGAACGGCCAGCGCCGGAACATCCCGCCCGGCGACGGATCGGCGGACACGACGGCGTGGTCCACGGCGTGCCGGCGAAGCGAGTACGAGACCTGGATGGCACCAGCGCCGCTGCCGACGACCACGACCGGGTAGTCGCCCGGCGGGAACGGCCGTGAATCGGCCGAGCGGTCCGCGCCGGTCTGGCTCAGCTCCGCCACCGGTTCGCGTTCCGCAGACGGCGCGCCTGCGCCTGGAGCATCCGGTACATCAGCGGCGGATTGTCGAGGAGGACGCCGTGGACCGCGGGACCGGCGAGGACGAGCGTCCGTAACGGTCGCGACGCGACGATGTCCGCGCCCGGCGCCTCGCCGAGGAGGATCGAGACCTCCCCGAAGAAGTCGCCGCGGGCGAGGGTGGCGCGCTGCTTGCCGTCGATGACGACCTCTGCCTCGCCATCGAGGATGATGTAGAACGCCGATCCCGACAGGCCCTGGCGGAGGACCCGGGCGCCGTCCGGAAAGACCTCCTCCTCGAACATGTGGGCGATCCGCTCGAGCTGTGGCGTGGTCAGGTCGGCGAACAGCGCAAAGCCGGCGATCTGGTCGACGATCTCGTCGCGGGTGGCCATCTGGCGTTCGTCCTCGGTTCGGGTCGGTTGGCGCATTCTGCCACCTCGGCCGCCCGGCCGATCACCGTCCGCTGCGACCCGCCATTCCGGTCCGGGCACTGGTCCGCGCGCCGGTCCGGACGCGTTTGACGCGGGCCCGCGAGAACGCGCAGCATCACCCCCATCCAGAGGAGGATCCGTGACGCTCACCCAGGACCGCCGGACCGAGCTGCTGGGCGGCTGTCCGCTCTTCGGCGGGGTCACCCAGGACGACCTCGCCGCGATCGGCGAGCGGGCGCTCGAAGTCGATTTTCCGGTCGACCACGTCATCGCCAGGCAAGGCGAGATCGGGACCGGCCTGTTCGTCGTGATCGAAGGTGCCGTCCGGGTCGTCCGTGACGGCGAGGAGCTGGCCCGCCTTGGGCCCGAGGACTTCTTCGGGGAGATGTCGGTGATCGACGGCCTGCCCCGTGTGGCCCAGGTCGTCACGACCGAGCCGACCCGCTGCCTGGCGCTGGCGAGCTGGGAGTTCGAGCGGCTCGTCCTCGAGCATCCGACGATTGGCCTTGCGATCCTGCGCGGTCTGTCGGCCCGGCTCCGGGCGAAGACCGAGACCCCGCGGCACTGACGGGACGGCCCCGAATCCGACCGCCTCGATGACCACCCTGCCGACCGGCACGGTCGCCTTCGTCTTCACGGACATCGAAGGCTCGACCCACCTCGCCCAGACGCTCCCCGACGAGCGCTGGACGTCAATCCTGGCCCGCCATCGGGAGCTCATCCGGACGGCCGTCGCCGCCCATCACGGGGTCGAGGTCTCGACCGAGGGCGACGGCTTCTTTCTCGCCTTTGCCCGGACCGCCGACGCGATCGCGGCGACCGTCGACGCGCAGCGGACGCTGTCCGCCGAGCCGTGGCCCGCGGACGCGGTCGTCCGGGTCCGGATGGGGATTCACACCGGCGACGGCCGGATCGACGCCGACGGGTCGTATGTCGGGGCCGACGTCCACCGAGCCGCCCGGGTCGCGGCCGCCGGGCACGGCGGGCAGGTCCTCGTGTCGGAGACGACCTCGACCCTCGTCGCCGACGAGCTGCCGCCCGGGGTCGCGCTCCGCGGCCTCGGCGAGCACCGCCTCAAGGATCTCCGCCCGGAACGGATCTGCCAGCTCGTGATCGAGGGCGAACGGACCGAGTTCCCGCCCATCCGCTCGCTCGATCGCCGTCCGAACAACCTGCCGACCCAGCTCACGAGCTTCGTCGGCCGCGAAGCCGAGCTGGCCGAGGCCGGCGACCTGCTGCGGACGACCCGGCTGCTGACCCTCACCGGGCCCGGCGGAACCGGCAAGACGCGGCTGTCGCTGCAGCTCGCTGCTGACGTCGCCGAGCGGTTCGCCGACGGGATCTGGTTCGTGGCGCTCGAGCCGGTTCGCGACCCGAGCCTGATCGCGACGACGATCCTGACGACCCTCGGCCTGGTCGAGGCGGGCGGACGCACCGCCCGCGACGTCCTCGTCGACTGGCTGGCCAACCGCCAGATCCTGTTCGTGCTCGACAACTTCGAGCAGGTCATCGACGGCGCGCCGGTGGTTGCCGATCTCCTTCGCGCGGCTCCTCGCGCGTCGATCCTCGTCACGAGCCGGGCGCCGCTCCGGGTCAGCGGCGAGCAGGAATACCCGGTGCCGGGTCTGCCGGCTCCGCGCGACGTCCTGGCCCTGTCCGACCTCGAGAAGATGAACCTGCCGGTCGGCGATCGGCGCCTGGACGCGGCCGCCGCGACCCAGTTCGAGGCGGTCCGCCTGTTCATCGCCCGCGCCGTGGGCGTCCGTCCCGACTTCAAGGTGACGAACGAGAACGCGCCGGCCGTCGCCGGCATCGCCGCTCGCCTCCACGGGATGCCGCTCGCGATCGAGCTCGCGGCCGCGCGGATCAAGCTTCTTTCGCCCGACGCGATCCTCGAGCGCCTCGAGCACCAACTGGGCGTGCTGGCATCGGGCTCACGCGACCTGCCGGAGCGGCAGCAGACGCTCCGCGGCGCGATCGCCTGGAGCCACGAGCTGCTCGACGCCGGCGAGCGCCGGCTTCTCGCGCGACTGTCGGTATTCGTCGGCGGCTGCGAGCTCGACAGCGCCGAGGCCGTCTGCGGTCCCGCCACCGAGCTCGACGGGCTCGACGTCCTCGACGGGCTGATGGCCCTGGCAGACCAGAGCCTCGTCCGCGCCGAGGAGGTCGACGGCGAGACGCGCTTCCGGATGCTCGACACGATCCGGGAGTTCGCGTCCGAGCGCCTCGACGCGAGCGGCGAACGGGCCGAGATCGAGCGGCGCCACTCGGCGACGTTCGTCGACCTGGCCGAGTCGCTCACCCCGCGGCTGACCGGCGCCGACCAGCGCCGCTGGCTTGGTCGCCTCGAGCGCGATCACGACAACATCCGCGCGGTCCTCGATCGGGGGTTCGCGGCCAGCGACGGCGCGACGACGATCCGGCTCGGCTTTGCGATGTGGCGGTATTGGCAGAAGCGCGGTCACCTCACTGAAGCCAGCCGGCGGCTTCGCGCGATGGAGAAGGCGCCCTGGTCACGAGAGGACCAGGTCCTCCGAGCGCGCCTGCTCGAGGCCTTGGGCGGCGTGGCCTGGTGGCAGGCCGACCTCGAGACGATGGGCCCGGCCTATGCCGAGGCCCTCGCGATCTGGGAGGAGATCGGCGAGCAGCGCGAGATCGTGAACGCGCTCTACAACAACTCGTTTCGATACGCCGTCACCGACGACCCGAAGGCGTCCGATCCGGATCGGATCGGCTACGACGGAATGATCCGCGCGCTGGCGCTGGCGACGTCGATCGGCGACGATCGAGGCCGAGCGAATGTCCTCTGGGGCCTCGGGAATTACGTCTACTTCCACGACACCGACGACAAGGGGCTTGCCCAGTTCCAGGAAGCCCTCGATATCTTCCGGCGCATCGGTGACCGGACGATGGAGGCCTGGTCGCTGCACATGGCCGGCACCGCCCTGCTGCGCACGAATCAGGTCGACGAGTCCCGACGCGACATCGGGGAGGCGCTGCGGCTCTTTCACGCGTACGGCGATGTCGCCGGGATCACGCTCACCCTCGACGACCACGCTGCGATCGCGGTCGCCGACGGCGATCTGCCGCGGGCGGCTCGACTCTGGGGCGCCGCGCGGGCGCTGTCGTCGGCGAGCGGGGTCGGGCTGGCCGACTTCGTCGACACGGAGTTCGAGTTCTACCGAGGACCGAACGCCAGGAACACCCTCGAGCCGGCCGAGCTGGAACGATATGCCCAGGAAGGCCGCGCGATGAGCCTCGACGAGAGCGTCGGCTACGCCCTCGGAACCGACATCGACTCCCTGGCGCCGCACGATCACGCCGGGCCGACCCGTTGATCGTCCGACGCGCCGTCGCGCCTCGATCCGCTACGGCTCCATTCGGCTCGGGCGTTCACCCGGTGATCACTCCCGGCAAGGCGACGGTGGAACCTGCATGAACGTGTCACACGGTGATCGAGAAGCGCAGATTCCCGGCGCAACGAGCCCCGTTTTGGAGGTCTCGGCGCCGATCTCGTCGGGGACGTTCATCGGGAGAAACACGGCGCCGCTCCTGATGGTCGGCGATCACAACGAGGAACCGGGTGCCGTGATCCTGACCTGCGCCAACTGCGGCGCGGCGATGGACGAGCGGAAATGCAAGCTGATCTGCCGCTGCGGCTACTTCCTGTCCTGTTCGGATTACTACTGAGCTCAGGATCGGGCGGCCATGATCGGGCCCGGCCGGGCCCGAGGTCGTAGACTTCGGCGATGACCGCCGAGGCAACCCAGCCCGCCACCACCGAGGGCTCCGCGAGCCCGGCGTCGGTCGCGGGCACGGCCGCTGCCCGCGAGAAGACGGCGATCCCGAAGAACCCGGGGCGTCGCGAGCTCGGAATGAAGGCGACCCTCCTGTTCCCGAACAAGGAGATCGTCGAGCAGTACTACGTTCCGCTGATCTACACGGCGTGCCGGACGTGCTACTCGGAGCTGACGCCCGAGGACATCTTCGACCGGGCGACGACCGGCCGGATCGAGCAGGCGAAGATGCAGAAGCTGATCTCGGGCGTCATCGAGTCCGGCCACGGTTCGACGATCGAGCACGTCGTCTTCACCTTCGGGATCAGCGGCGTCTCACGGACGCTCAGCCACCAGCTCGTCCGCCACCGCGCCGGCGTCGCGTTCGACCAGCAGAGCCAGCGCTACGTCACGTTCAAGGGCGCCTCGACGATGTTCCCGGCGACGATCCAGGACGCCGAGCCCGATCTCCGCGAGGCCTACGAGGAGCAGATCGCGGGCTCGATGGACCTCTACGGCCAGCTCGTCGGGGCCGGGATCCCGGGCGAGGATGCGCGGTTCGTCTTCCCGAACGCGACACGGACGAACCTCGTGATGACGACCAACCTGCGGGCCCTGATCCACATGTCGGGGCTGCGGCTCTGCACGATGGCCCAGTGGGAGATCCGCCGTCTGTTCCAGCTGATCCGCCACGAGATCTTCCAGGTGAGCCCGTTCCTCGGGAGCTTCCTCGCCCCGAAGTGCGTCGCCCTCGGCTACTGCGACGAGATGGGCAACCGCGACGAGCACTGCCCGATCCGGCCGCACAAGGACAACGTCCTTGCGGCTTGGGCGGAGAAGTCGAAGGCCGCCAAGGCCGCCGGCCGAGAGCTCCAGGTCAAACCGGAGCGCTGAAGACCGTTTTCGCGACGAACCTCCGGATCACGCGCGCGAGGCGCGGGCCGGCCTCGGCGCCGGCGGCCATCACCTCTTCGTGGCTGAGCGGTTCGCCGCTGTAGCCGGCCCCCGCGTTCGTCACGAGCGAGACGCCGCAGACCTCGAGACCTGCCCAGCGTGCGGCGATGCACTCGAGGACGGTTGACATCCCGACGGCGTCCGCGCCGAGGCCACGGAGCATCCGGACCTCGGCCGGGGTCTCGTATTGCGGGCCGAGCAGGCCGGCATAGACGCCCTCGGCGAGCTCCACGCCCTCGGCCTCGCCAGCGGCCCGCAGCGCCGCCCGTAGACGCGGGCTCCAAGCGTCGGTCAGGTCCTGGAAGCGCGGCCCGATCGCATCCGCGTTCGGCCCGAGGAGCGGCGTCCGGCCCGTCAGATTCAGGTGATCCGAGATCACCATCAGAGTCCCCGGGCCGAACGACGGGTCGACGCCGCCCGCGGCATTCGTCAGGACGACGATCTCGGCCCCGAGCCTGCGGAACAGCAAGACGGGCTGGACCACGAGACCCGGGTCGTTGCCTTCATAGAGGTGGAACCGGCCCTGGAGCATCACGACCGGCGTGCCGCCGAGCCGCCCGAGCAACAGGCGGCCGAGGTGGCCGGGCGCCGTGGCGGCGGGCCAGCCCGGCAGGTCGCCGAACGGAATCGCGACCGGATCCTCGAGGTCGTCAGCGAGCCCGCCGAGCCCGGAGCCGAGAACGATCCCGACGGTCGGCACGAGGTCGGACCGGCGACGCACGGCGGCCTCGAGGGCAGCGATGCGGGCGGGCTGCTCCGTCGGGGCGATCGGGCGCGCCGGATCGATCGCGTCGACGGACGGGCTCGTCACGGTCGTGCGGGCCTCCGGATGCGCGTCCAGGGGGAAGACGGCCGAGGCCCGCTTCGGTGAAGGCCCGACGGACGTACCGACACCGGGATGCCGGTCGCAGTCCGTCGGGCGGTCGTCACCCGGACGGGAACGGCCGAAACCGTCGGGCCCGGACAACGAAGCGCCCGAAGCGACCGGCGTGGAGCGGAGGTCCTTGATGTGATCTCGGTGTCTCCGGTTCCTGACGGCCCCTTCGGGCAAGACCTACGGTACGGGGCGGCGGAGCGCAGGGTCAACGGAGTTGTCCACCAACTGCGCTCCGGCATGCGACTGAGTATCCACGAGTTCTGCACCACTGTGGACATCTCGTGGACAAGCACTCCGGCGGGAGGCGACGGCCCGGGCCGGGTCTCCTAGCCGCCCATTGCGAACATCTCGAGTCGCGGGCGGCTCGCCGACGTCGCTTCGGTCCGTTCCTCGGAGTAGCGGTCGTCGCGGACGCGCCACACCGCGGCCACAGCCTCGCGCAACGCGAGGTCGCCGGCATCGGGCGACGCCAGCCCGGGATCCCGGAGCACGGCTCGCAGGTCGTGCCCCTCTCCGGTGAACAGGCACGTGTAGAAGCGCCCCTCGGCCGACAGCCGGGCCCGCGTGCAGTCGCCGCAGAAGGGCTTCGTCACCGACGCGATGACCCCGACCTCGCCGACCCCGTCGCGGTAGCGGAACCGCGTTGCCACCTCGCCGCGGTAGCGCGGCGGCTCGGGCTCGACCGGCATCGCCGCGTCGACCATCGCGACCAGCTCGTCCGCGCCGACGACTTCGTCCATCCGCCAGCCGTTCGTATGCCCGACGTCCATGAACTCGATGAACCGCAGGGTGACCCCGGCCCCGCGCGCCCAGCGTGCCATCGGTACGACGCTCGCCTCGTTGATCCCGCGGCGGACGACCATATTGATCTTGATCGGCCCGAGCCCGGCCTCCTGCGCCGCGGCGATCCCATCGAGGACCTTGGCGACCGGGAAGTCGGCCCCGTTCATCGCGCTGAACACCGCATCATCGAGCGAATCCAGGCTGACGGTGACACGCCCGAGGCCCGCCGCCGCGAGCGGGCCCGCGAGCTTCCGCAGGGCGGAGCCGTTGGTCGTGAGGGTGAGGTCGAGCGGGCCGCCGTCGGGCCGGCGGATCGCGGCCAGCTTCTCGACGAGGATCGGCATGTCCCGCCGGACGAGTGGCTCGCCGCCGGTCAGTCGCAGCTTCTCGACGCCGAGCGAGACGAACACCCGCGCAACCCGCTCGATCTCCTCGAAGGTCAGGACCTCGGAGCGCGGCAGGAACGCGTAGTCGGCGCCGAAGATCTCCTTCGGCATGCAGTACGTGCAGCGGAAGTTGCAGCGGTCGGTGACGGAGATCCGCAGGTCGTGGAGCGGCCGGCCGAGGCGGTCGGCAACGACCGCATCGTGCGCCGGCATCGTGGCCGGAACGGGGGCGACGATCGGGTCCATCGCCGTGATCGTACCCCGGCCCGCCGAACCGCCCTCCCAACCGGCCGTCCGGCGCACCAACCCCGGCCGCGTCCGCACCGCGGAAATGCGGTTGCGGGCGGTCAACGACCGAGCGGCCGGGACCGTGGTCCGCTCCCCCGGCGGTACCACCGGCTTGATCCGCTGGTACCTCTAGCGGACTCCATCACACCCACCCCCCTCGACCACAATGCGGACACGCCCTGGAACCCCTGTCAGCGCGCACCTGGAGAGGCAACGACGCATGGCCCAGACCGACGCACGAGCCGGATTCCGGCTCCCGTGGAGCTCCGACCGCCAGTCTAGCGAGACGTTCGACGGCGACTCGACGACCGACCCGCAGGTCGCCGCGACCACCGGCTGGCCGGGCGAGGAGACCACCCGATCCATCGAGACCGGTACGACGGGCGCCGAGGCAACCTCCGCGGAGGCGCCCGCGGCGACCGCTGCGATCGACCCCTGGGCCAGCCCCGCGGTCGCCGCGGAGCCGGCTCCGTTCCCGAGCGCCCCGACGCCACCGCCGTCCGGCCGGAAGCCGACCAAGTTCATGGCGGACCTGACCAAGGCAATGCAGGCCGCGGCCGAGGACGCCCGGACGCGGGCGCTGACGCAACTCCAGTCCGACGCGAAGATCGCCGTCGAAACGATCCATGGCCGCTCGTCGACCGAGGCCGCCAGCCTGCGCCGCGCCGCCGACGACGATGTCGCCGCCGTTCGCGAGTGGTCGAAGGCCGAGATCGCCCGGATCCGCGAAGAGACCGAAGCGAAGATCACCGAGCGCAAGGGCCGCCTCGAGAGCGAGATCGAGGAGCACGCCGGCGTCATCGAGCGCGAGATCGACGCCGTCCAGAAGACGGTCGCCGCGTTCGAGGACGAGATGGCCGCCTTCTTCGAGCGCCTGCTCGGCGAGGAAGACCCGACCCGCTTCGCCACGATGGCCGAGAACCTGCCCGAGGCGCCGTCGTTCGAGGGAATCGTGGTCGAGCCCGCTGTCGAGACACCGGAAGCGGTCGCCGAGACGGACACACCGGGGACCGGAACCATCGAGGCCGAGGCCGAGAGCGTGATCGAGGCCGAGTCCGGCATCGAGGCGGAAGCCGTCGTCGAGACCCCGACCGAAGACGCCGAGGGCGTCGCAACCGCCGAAGACGCGAAGGACGAGACCCCGACCGGCGAGATCGACACGGCGGCCGATGCGGCGTCTGACGCCATGACCCACGAGCACGGCCAGCCGTCCTTCGGATCGGTCGAGGGTGGCGAGGGTGGCGAGATGGACGGCGAGGTCGACCGCGAGGCCGCATTCGCCGCGATCCAGGCAGCCGCCGAGGCCGCCGCCAGCGCCGAGGTCGCGGCCGACGCCGCCGCTCGCGCGGAGGCCGTCGCCGACGTGGCGATCGAGATCATCGGCAATCACGAGGACGAGGGCGAGGCGGATCCGCGCTTTGCGGCCCTCGGCCTGTCGCCGGACTACGACGCGGCCGAAGCCGAGGCGCTGGCTGCGGCCGGCTCGTCGGACGAGGAGATCGCCGAGATCGACGACGACGCGCTCGCCGCTCGCCTGGCCGGGCTCGTCCCGGGCAAGAGCAAGGGCAACCCGAGCGACACCCTGACAACCCAGATCGTCGTGGTCGGGCTCGTCAGCGTGGCCAGCATCGCCAGCTTCAAGCGCCACCTCGGCCGCGTGCCGGGCGTCCAGTCGGTCGGCGTCTCATCCGGCCCCGATGGCGAGTTCGTCTTCGCCGTCAAGCACGGCGGCGACGTCCTCCTGCGCGACGCGATCCCGTCCCTCCCGAGCTTCCAGGCCCGCGTCACCGGCTCGGCCGACGGAGTGGTCCACGTCACCGCTCACGACCCGGAGGGGGACGCGTAACCGGCCGGACCGGCCCGCACGCGTCCACCTCACCACCGCCGACACCTCGGAGTCCAGATCGTGGCACGACCAGCGATCGTCATCGCCCTTCCGCCAGCCGAACGCGGGCCCGTCACTGACGAGCTCCGCAAGGCCGGCTTCGAGGCGATCACGATCGGCACCCCCGACGAGCTCGAGGCCCTTCTGATCGCGCGCCACGACATCGCGGTCGCGATCCTCGACGGCGAGCACGACTTCGACACGTCCCTCGAGTACTACGGCCTCCTTCACGAGGGCGCCCGGAACATCCCCGCGCTGATGGTCATGTCGCCGCAGGCAATGGACAAGATGTTCAGCCCGTCGACGGCCGACGAGTTCTTCAGCCGGCCCTACACCGCCGACTCGATCCGCTGGCGGGTCGAGGCGATGTGCATCCGCTCGGTCACGGTCGACGACGGCTCGGGGCCGATCATCCAGGGCGGTTCGATGGAGATCGGCGACTGGTCGCGCCGGGCGACCGTCATCGCCGTGTTCAACCCGAAGGGCGGCGTCGGCAAGACGACGATCGCGACCAACCTTGCCGCCGCACTGCAGCTCCACCAGGGCCAGAAGGTCCTCCTCGTCGATGCCGACACCGTCACCGGCCACGTCACGACCTCGCTCGGGCTCGAGCAGGTCCGGACGGTCGCCGACAGCTGGCGCGAGCAGGTCGACGACGGCATCGCCGAGTCGCTGACCGAGCTCGCCACACCCCATCCGTCGGGGATGTCGGTCGTGTCGCTGACCACGACCCCGCTGAACACCGAGATCCTCGAACCGTCCCGGATCGCCGACGCGATCACGACCTCACGCCCGGCCTACGACTTCATCATCATCGACCTTCACCCTTCCTACAGCGCCTTGAACCGGGCGGTCTTCGAGAAGGCCGATCGGATCCTTGTCCCGGTCACGCCGGACGTGCCGGCGCTTCGCGCCGCGGTCCAGCTCCGCGAGGTCGCGATCGAGCTCGGCGTTCAGAATCGACTGGCGCTCATCGTCAACCGCGCCAACAGCGGCGTGTCCGTGGCGGACATGGAACGGACCGTCGGGATGCCCGCGCTGGCCCTGATCCGGTCGGGCGGCCTGCTCTTCGTTCGCGCCGCCAACGCCGGCCGGACGATCATCGAGCTGTATCCGAAGGAACGGATCGCCGAGGACTTCGACGCCCTGGCCGAGCGTCTCGTTCGCACGTTCCACACGGAGTCGCCGGTCCGACCGGTCGCGGCCCCGAAGCCAGGGTTCCGCCTGTTCGGACGCTCGAAGGAACCCGCCCGCGTCTGATCGCCGGCTACGACCGGTCCTGCCAGGTGATGCCGCCCAGTGGCGCGCCCGGTAGCTTCTGCGCCTTGAGCCCGGTCCGCTTGTCGACCTGCTCCACGCCGCGCAGGTAGAAGCGGTTGACGAGGACCGTCTCGACATCGGGGTCGCCGACCCGCTGATCACCGAACATGGCGACCGCATCGACGACCGGGACGAACATCTCGGTCGCCCGATCGAGGAGCCGATCCGGCTCGGACCCGGGATGGAGGAAGACCGTCCCGATGATCCGGAACGGCGGAGCCTCGAGCGCCACGTCGTACGACACCTTGTGGACGCGATGGGCGGCCCGCTCCGAGTCGGTGAGCTCGGGCATCGAGCCTTCGCCGGCGAGGACGAGGATCAGGTCGTAGGGATCGACGCTCTTCAGCCCGGGCGCGTCGAGGAGCGGCGCCGAACCATCGATCGGGGCCCACTGGACGTCGTGGATCGCAATCGACTCGCGCTTGTTCAACGCGTCCGACAGCCGTCCCTCGACGTTCATCCGACCGACGAGCCGCCACTCCTCGGTGACTCCGTCGAAGGCCACCCCGGTCCGTGTCGCCCGCACCACGGTGGGTGCGGCGGCCTGGGCGGTCGGGGCGACCTGCGCCTTCTTTCGCCGCAGGAAGTTCAGTGGCACGCCGCTCCCCTCGTCGCGGTCACTCTTCCGCCGCCCCGGTGTTCGCCCGGATCGTCTCGACGACGGCCGCGTCCGCGAGGGTCGTCGTATCGCCGAGGGTCCGGCCCTGGGCGATGTCGCGGAGGAGTCGTCGCATGATCTTGCCGGATCGAGTCTTCGGCAGATCCGGGACGAACATCAGCGTTTTCGGCTTCGCGATCGGGCTGATCTTGGTCGCGACGTGCGCCCGGAGCTCGTCGCCGAGCTCCGGCGTCGGGTCGAATCCGAGGCGAAGGATGACGAACGAGATGATCGCCTCGCCGGTGACCGCATCCGGACCGCCGACGACGGCCGCCTCGGCGACCGCCGGATGCGAGACGAGGGCACTTTCGATCTCGGTCGTGGAGAGGCGGTGTCCCGACACGTTCATCACGTCGTCGACCCGGCCGAGGAGCCAGAAGTAGCCGTCCTCGTCGCGCTTGGCGCCGTCGCCCGCGAAGTACATCCCCGGGAAGCGGCTCCAGTAGGTCTGCTTGTAGCGCTCGGGGTCGCCGTAGATCCCGCGGAGCATCGCCGGCCACGGGCGCTTCAGGACGAGATAGCCGCCGCCCCCGAGGGGGACGGACTTGCCGTCGCCATCGACGATGTCGGCGTCGATTCCCGGAAACGGGAAGGTCGCACTGCCGGGCTTGGTCGTCGTGACGCCGGGGAGCGGCGTGATCAGGATCTGGCCGGTCTCGGTCTGCCACCACGTGTCGACGATCGGCGTCCGGTTGCCGCCGATGTGCTCGCGATACCACAGCCATGCCTCGGGGTTGATCGGCTCGCCGACCGAGCCGAGGACTCGCAGCGAGGTGAGGTCGTAGCGCGCGGGGTGGGCATCGCCCTGCTTCATGAAGGCCCGGATCGCGGTCGGGGCGCAATACAGCACGCTGACCTTGTACTCCTCGATGATCCGCCACCAGCGATCCCACGCCGGCGTGTCCGGCGTGCCCTCGTATATCACCCCGGTCGTCGCGTTGGCCAGGGGGCCGTAGACGATGTAGCTGTGGCCGGTGACCCAGCCGACGTCGGCGGCGCACCAGTACACGTCGTCGGGCTTGATGTCGAAGATCTGCCTGTGGCTGTACGACGTGCCGACGAGGTAGCCCGCCGTCGTATGGGTGATCCCCTTCGGCTTGGCCGTCGAGCCCGACGTGTACAGCAGGTAGAGCATGTGCTCGCTGTCGAGCGGGACGGGCGGGCAATCCGCCGACTGACGGGCGACGACGTCATGCCACCAGATGTCGCGGCCCGCGGTCATGACGCAGCCGGGCGCGTCGTCGCCGAGACGACGGACGACGAGGACGTGCTCGATCGACGGTGCCGATTGGAGCGCTTCGTCGACGGCGGGCTTCAGCTCGGCGGGTTTGCCGCGTCGCCAGCCGCCGTCGGCGGTGATGACGAGTTTCGCCTCGGCATCGTTGATCCGGCCGGCGAGGGCCTCCGCCGAGAAGCCGCCGAAGACGACGGTATGGGGGGCGCCGATCCGGGCGCAGGCGAGCATCGCGATCGGCAGCTCCGGAATCATCGGCATGTAGATCGCGACCCGGTCGCCGGTGCCCACACCGAGCTCGCGGAGCGCATTGGCGGTCTTCGAGACCTCGCGGAGGAGGTCGGCGTAGGTGATCGTTCGCGTATCGCCCGGCTCACCGATCCAGTGATAGGCGACCTTCGCGCCCAGGCCGTCGGCGACATGGCGATCGAGGCAGTTCTCGCTGATGTTGAGCTTGCCCCCGACAAACCACTTCGCGAACGGGAGGTCCCACTCGAGGGTCGTCGTGAACGGCTCGTTCCAGGTCACCGTCTCGCGGGCGATCTTCGCCCAGAACGCCTCGGGATCGCGGGAAGCCTCCTCGTAGAGGTCGGCCGTCGCGTTCGCCTGAGCGGTGAAGGCCGGATCCGGCGGGAACGTCCGGCGCTCGGCGAGGAGGTTCTCGATTTCGGGACGCTGGTCGACGCTCACGGGCGACTCCTGGCGGTGTTGGAGGGCGTGCACATCCGAACGGGGCTGAACGGCCATTCTACGCGGGCATCGACGACTCAGGCCTGATAGCGAGACGGCCCAGGTCAGGGATCGAGGGTCGTCGACACGTCGTACACCCCGTCCGATCGGAAACCACAGAACGTCACGCGGGCCGCCTCGAACAGGATCCGGCCGATCCCGGGATACGCCGGGCCGATACGGTCATCAATGATTGGTCGCCAGCCGCCGCCGACCTTCGCGATGGATGCCACATGGGCGCCGTCCGGACTGATCAGGAACAACTCGTCGGGAGTCACTGGCGCGGCCTCGTCGATCGTTGGGCCGCGGGCGCCGTCGAAAAACAAGGCGAACCCGGCGCCGGCCTTCGTCAGGTAGGCGAGTCGGCCCGTCGCGCCGAACCGTGGCGGACCGACGAGATCAAACGGCGGGCTGGCGACGTCGTCGAGGATCATGTGCTGCACTTTCGAACGCACCGCCGCGAAGGCGACGTGGCGACTGTCCGGACTGAAGTGCACTTCGCTCTGCCAGCTGTCCCAGACCTCGCCCGTCGCGACGCCGTCGACAACCGCCTGACCGTGGGTCCGGAACCGTCCGATGAGGCCGGATCCGGCCTGGATCGGTAGGTAGGCCGTGCGACGGGAGTCCGGGCTGAAGACGACGTTCCCCCAGAAGTCCCGGGCCTCCGGCCCTTCGACGCCGTCGATCACGGCCGTGAGGCGGCCCGGTCCTCGGCGCGCCTGATAGGCTATGCGTTGCGAATCCGGACTGAAGACCGGTGGGCCGACGAGCTCGTACGACGGTCCGGCACGATCGTCGACGACGATGCGCATACCGCCTTCGAGTTGCGCTGCGAACGCGAAGTGCTTCGCGTCGGGGCTGAAGGTCGGGGACTGTGCGTCGGCGACCGGCTGGCCAGCGGCCCCGTCGATGACGAACCGCAGTCGATCCGCGTCGATCATTCCGTAAGCCAGCCGGCCGTCGCTCCCGAACTGGATCCCGCCGGCCATCCCCGAGATCCCGGCCGCTTCCGGCTGGGCAACGCCGTCGAGGACGACCCACTGGCGATAGCCCGTGGGCGAGTCCTTTGGAGTCAGCTCGCGGTTCTACGCGACGAAAGCCAGGTGCTCCTCGTCCTGGCTGAAGACAGGTCGAGCTGGCGCGACACGCCACGAGCCCTGGATCTCCCCGTCGACAATGAGAACAGGGAGGCCCTCGACGAATGCTCCGAAGGCCACGTGGCGACCACGGCGGCTGAACGTCGGCGGGACCGAGCGTGTGATCCCCTCGTATGGACCGACCTCGACACCGTCGATACCAACGAAGAAACGACCCGCGCGTTCGCCGTAGTACGCGACTCGCGGATCGAGCTCGCTCCCGCTCAATAACTCCCTATCCTGCTGTGGCAGGACACGGTCGAAGGGTTCGCCCGGAACACCATCCCACACGAAGCGGACGCGCTTGTCCGGGAGCTCGTCGAACCAGTAGACGTGGGCGCCGTCGCCCGTCACATCGAGGCGATCGCGTGGAGAAGCCTCGAGTCGGCGCTCCTCGTCCCAAACCCCGGAGAGCGGCGCTGCGTTCGTCGCGACAGCCATGATCTCAGTCCTCATCCTGTGCCCGGCGCAATCGGTCAGCCGGCCTCACCGACGTGACGAACAACCCGGCTCCGTGTTGCAACGACGGGCACGACCCGCTACTCGTCGGCGAGGTCGTCCTGACTCGGAGCGGGGCCGATCTGGACGCCCTCGGTGGCCTCGGACTGCGCGACGAAGACCTGCGGCGGGCGTGGCAGGCGGATTCCATTCTTCGCGAAGGCCTCGAGCAGAAGTTTGCGGAACTCGCCGCCGGCGGCCCATTGCTCGGACGCCCGCACCGTCCCGAGGATCTTGAGGGTGACTCCGCGCTCGTCGATCGACTCGACCCGCTCGACCCGGGGCGGCTCGAGGATCCGGCGCTTCCAGATCGGGTCGGCCGCCATCGTGTTGCCGAGCTCGTCGACGACCTCGATCGCCTTGTCGATGTCGGTCCCGAACGCGACTGTGACGTTCTGGTTGATCCGGGCCCACGTCCGAGTCCGGTTGCTCGCGACGGTGACCGCGCCGTTCGGCACCGTGTGGACGATCCCGTCGAGGTCGCGGAGCGTCGTCCGCCGGAGGCTGAAGTCCTCGACGGCGCCGCTGACCCCGGCGATCGAGACGACGTCGCCCTTGCTGTACTGATTCTCGATCAGGATCAGGGCGCCGTTCAGGTAGTCCTTGACGAGGCTCTGGGCGCCGAAGCCGACGGCGATCCCGACGACTCCGAGCCCGGCGACGGCCGGGCCGACGTCGAGATCGAGGGCGCCGAGGACCATGATCCCGGCGATCATCACCACGAAGGCCCGGATGACGTTCGAGCCGAGCTCGTCGAGCGTGTCCATCCGCTTCTGGACCTCGATCGCCGACAGCTCCTGGGCCGTGCCTTCGGTTGCCTCGCGATCGAGGAGCGCCTTGACGATGCCGTGGACCAGCAGCGTCGACACGCGGAGGGCGATCATCGCCACGATGACGATCACGAGGATCCGCACGCCGTTCGTGCGGAGAACCTCGACAATCGTGCTCAGCGGCGGCTTGGTGAGATCCATCCACGTCGATGGTAGCCGGGCGACACCGTCGCGATCGGGCTCGGTCGAGCCAGGCCGGGCGAGGCGGGCGGGAGCGGGTCGGGGTCAGGATGCGGCCGCGACCTCGGCGGTGCGCTCTCCGACGGCCGCGACCGGCGCGGGGCTCAACGGCGCGGGCTCGGTCGCGGCGATCGATGAGTTCGACAACGCCTGGGCAAGCGTCGGCTGGGCCGCCGCCGAGGTGCCGGTGCCGCCGAGCCGCACGGAAATGGCCGCGGCGGCCTCGCGGGCCTGCGCGGCGAGCTCCGGGATCCGACGCGGCGTGAGTCGGAACGCCGGCCCCCAGATGTCGACCGCGGCGATCACGTTGCCGCGCGCATCGTGGACGGGGGCGGCGACGGCGTTCAGGCCCATCTCGAACTCGCCGAGCGCGGTCGCGTACCCACGCCGCCGGATCCGGGCCAGCTCCTCGAGGAGCGGCTCCAGCTCCGTGATGGTCCGCTCGGTGTAGCTGACGAGCCCCCGCCGGACGATCCGGAGGACCTCCCGCTCGGCCACCGCCGACATCAGGACCTTGCCCGAGGCGACGCAGTGCAGCGGCGTCGATCGACCCGTCCAGTCGCCGACGGCGATCAGATTCGGGCCGTCGGCCTGGGCGACGGTCAGGAGGGTGTCGCCATCGAGGATCCCGAGCCCCGTCGTCTCGTGGGTCAGGCGGGCGAGCCGTTCGAGCTCGGGCATCGCGATCCCACGCAGATCGAGCGTCCGTTCGGCCCGCTCCGCGAGGCGGATGATGACCAGCCCGAGGCGATACTTGCCGGTCTCCTCGTCCTGCTCGACGAGGCCGCGCTTCTGGAGCGTCGCCAGCAGCCGCGAGGCCGTGGACTTGTGGAGACCGAGCCGCCGGGCGAGTTCGGTCACGCCCGCTTCGCCCTGGGAATCGCCCAGCGCCAGGAGGAGTGCCGCCGCGCGGTCGACGGAGCGAACCGCGTTACCGTCGAGGACCATCGATCTCCTGTCCCTCGTCTGCTTGCCGGCCGGATCGGCCGGGATGCGTTGTGACCGTCGGGCGGTCAGCCGGCCGAAACGTGGCCGGTCTCGTCGCCGACCTGGAGCGGGTTGCCGCGGGCTCGCGCGTCGAGCGACGCGCGGAAGGAGTCCTCGAAGATCGTCACGATCTGGTCGACCGTGTCGCCCTCGGCGTGGGCCTCGCAGATGAACCACGGCTCGCGGCTGTCGGGCTCGGGCATGGCGCCGCGAGCGAACATGCCGAGCGCGACCGCGTCGTAGAGCTCGTGGTCGGACCTGGCCCAGTCGCGGTATTCGGTCGGCACCTCGTCGGTGAACATGATCCCGAACATCGACGGATGGCCGGTGAAGACGTACGGGATGCCGCTCGGGTTGAGGACCTCGCGCAGCCCGTCCTGGATCCGGCGGCCGGTCGCGTGGATCGTCTCGAGGGCGTTCGTGTCGCGGAGGATCTCGAGTGTCTTGACGGCCGCCGCTGCAGCCACCCGGTTGCCGGCGTACGTCCCGCCGTGGCTGACCTTGTCGGGCAGCTGGCTCATGATGTCGCGCCGGCCGCCGAATGCCGCCGCCGGATAGCCGTTGCCCATCGCCTTCGCGAAGGTCCCGATGTCCGGCCGGATCCCGAAGTACTCGGCGGCGCCGCCCCTGCCGAACCGGAAGCCGGTCTTGACCTCGTCGAAGATCAGGAGGATCCCGAACTCCTCGGTCATCGCCCGCATCGCCGCGTGGAACCCTTCCTGCGGCATGATGCCCTGGGCGTTGCCCATGACCGGCTCGACGATGACCGCCGCGATGTCGGACCCCTGCTCCTCGAAGAGGCGGCGGAGCTGGGCGAGGTTGTTGTAGCGAGCGGGCACGATCGTGTCGGCGACTGCGTCGGGGATGCCCCGGCCCCACGCGAGCCGGACCGGCTTGTCGGCGTCGCCGAGCTCGGACATGTCGTCCGGCGCGACGCTGATCAGGGCGTAGTCGTGGACGCCGTGGTACTGGCCCTCGAATTTGACGATCTTGTTGCGGCCGGTGAAGGCGCGCGCCAGCCGCATCGCGTGCATCGTCGCCTCGGTGCCCGACACGGTCATCCGGGCCATCTCGACCCAGCCGGTGAGCTCGCACACGAGCTCCATCGCCCGGACCTCGTCCTCGCTCGTGAGCGAGAAGCTGACGCCTTTTCGCATCTGCTCGTTGACGTAGTCGTCGACCCGATCGTCCGCGTGGCCGAGGATCACCGGGCCGTAGCCCATCCTGAGGTCGATGTACTCGTTCTGGTCCTGGTCCCAGATCCGTCCACCCTTGCCCCGATCGATGTAGATCGTGTTGTCGCCCCAGGCCCGGAAGTTGGAGTCGGTCCCGCCGGGCAGCGTCTTGATCGCTCGGCGGTACATACCGAGCTGGCGATCGCGGCGCAGGGCCGGGGTCTGGCTTGTCGTCCGGGACTCAGTGGCCATGAGGTCACTCCGTGAACCGACTGACCCGTCAAGCGCGACGGGTGTTCCGAGGGGCGGAACGGGCGGGACTCCATGGTGTCATAGGCCGCGGTCGCTCGTCAACGCGGATATCGCACGGATGCACCAAATCGCGTACGAATCACGCACGGAATCGCTCGAACCGTTCAGTAGACCGAGACTCTGCTCCGCTGCGCGGCTGCCACGCTACGATCCGTCGATGCCCGGCACCGCGACGCCTCCCGATCCGTCGACCGCGATCAGCTACTGGCTCGCGGCATCGCCGGCCGGGCCCGATCGACCCTCGCTGCGCGGGCGGGCGACGGCGGACGTCGCGATCGTCGGGGCGGGCTTCACGGGCCTGTGGACGGCGCTCGCCCTGACCGACGCGGATCCGTCCCTGCCGGTCGCGGTCCTCGAGCAGGAGACCGTGGGGTTCGGCGCGTCCGGCCGGAACGGCGGCTTCTGCCAGGCATCCCTGACCCACGGCCTGGCGAACGGGATCCGCCACTTCCCCGGCGAGATCGCGCTCCTCGAGCGGGAAGGCATCGCGAACCTGGCGGCGCTCATCGCGTTCACCCGCGAGCACGGAATCGATTGCGATCTCGAGGAGACCGGCGGGCTCGTGGTCGCCGACCGGCCGCACCAGGTCGACGAGTTCCGAGCGTGGGTCGACGAGTCGGCCGAGTACGGCGAGGAACTCGTCTTCCTCGATCGCGAGGCCGCCCAGGCGGAGGTCCACTCGCCGCTCTGGCAGGCCGGCCTGTACCAGCCGCCGGGTCGTGACGTCCTCGTGGACCCGGCAAAGCTCGTCCGCGGCCTCGCCCGGGTGTGCGATGAGCGTGGGATCGCGATCCACGAGCACACGCGCGTCCACTCGATCGAGCGGCGCGCCGGAGGCGTCCGCCTGGCCATCGAGGGCGGCGCGAGCATCGACACCGACCATGTCGTCGTCGCCACATCGGCCTACTCGGGCTGGCTCCGCCGCCTCGAAAGCCGATTCGTCCCGGTCTACGACTACGTCCTCGTGTCCGAGCAGATGTCGCCGGAGCAGCGGGCGTCGATCGGCTGGCAGCGGCGGCAGGGCATGTCCGACGCGAACAACCAGTTCCACTACTTCCGGTTGACGGCCGACGCGCGGATCCTGTGGGGGGGCTACGACGCGGTGTACTACCGGAACAACGCGGTCGGGGCGCAGTTCGACCGACGACCGGCCACGTTCGACAAGCTCGAGGGCCACTTCCGGCGGGCGTTCCCGCAGCTGGCGGCGCTCCGATTCGAGTATCGGTGGGGCGGCGCGATCGACACGACCTCGCGGTTCACCGTGACGTTCGGGCAATCGCTGGGCGGTCGAATGACCTACGCCCTCGGCTACACCGGGCTGGGGGTTGGGGCGAGCCGCTGGGCGGCGGGCGTTGTCCGCGACTTCATCCTGCGGCCCGATTCGGATCTGCTGCGCCTCGAGTTCGTCCGGAGCGCTCCGTTCCCGTTCCCGCCGGAGCCGCTCCGGTCGGTCGCCGTGAACCTGGTTCGCCACGAGCTCGATCGGGCCGATCGCAACGAGGGCCGGCGCGGGCTGCTCCTCAGGACACTCGACGCGATCGGGATCGGCTTCGACTCCTGATCGCTTTCGATATCGATCGAGTGTCAGACCGGGGCGACCACCCAGTTCGGCAGCTCCCGCGAGAGCGTCGCGAGCGGCAGCGAGCCGTGGGCGAGGACCTGGTCGTGGAACCCTCGCAGGTCGAACCCGGAGCCGTCGCGCGCCGTCAGCTCGCGGCGAAGCTTCTCGATCTCACGGCAGCCGATCATGTACGTCAGGGCCTGGCCCGGCCAGGCGATGTACCGATCGGTCTCGATCGTCGCGTCGGTCTCCGACAGCCCGGTTTCGAGGAGGAAGTCGATCGACTGCTGGCGCGTCCAGCGGAGGGCATGGAGCCCGGTGTCGACGACCAGCCGGGCGGCCCGCCAGGCGACGGCGTCGAGCATGCCGAACCGCTCCGCGTCGTCGCGGTAGAGGCCCATCTCGTCGGCCAGCTTCTCGCTGTAGAGGCCCCAGCCCTCGACGTACGCCCCGCCGACGATGCGCGCCCCGAGCCGGCGGAAGGTCGAGAGGTTCTCGTTCTCCTGCTCGAGCGCGATCTGGAAGTGGTGGCCCGGGACGGCCTCGTGGTACGTCGTCGTCGCGAGCTTGGTGTACTTCCGGCTCGGCAGGTCGTAGCCGTTGGCGTAATAGGTTCCGCCCCGCGACCCGTCGGTGGCGGGCGGGAAGTAGTACGCGAACGGCGCGTCCTTCTCCTTGAACTCCTCGACCGCCTTGACCTCGCAGCCGGCCTTCGGCAGGACGCCGAAGAAGCGGGGGGCGACGAGCATCGCCCGGTCGATGTCCTCCCTGGCGCGGGCGAGGAGCTCGTCCTTGGAGGCCGGGCTGTTTGCGGGGTCGTCGGCGAGTCGCTGGCGGTATTCCTTCGGGCTTGCGGCACCACCCGCCGAGGCGATCTGGCGCCGGCCGACGTCGACGATCCGGAGCTCTTCCATCCCGATCTCATGAACCGCCTGGGGGTCCAGGTCGAGCGTCGTCCATGACCGGATCTGGGTTCGATATAGGGAATCCCCGTTCGGGGCGGACCACAGGCCCGGGTCGTCGCGGGTGGCCTCGAGGTAGTCGTCCCTGAGGACGTCGAGGAAGGCCTGATCGGCCGGGTAGATGACGTCCGCGGTGACCTTCCGCACCCGTTCGCGATCCGCCTCGGACGCCACCTGGGCGAGCGACGGGACGACCGCCTCGGAGATCGGGATCGCCATCAGCCGCTCGAGCTGGGCGACGGTCCGCTCAGCGACGATCCGCGGCGCCGTCAACCCGGTCTCGAGGCCTTCGCGGAGGATGTCCGTGTTGGCTGCCATGAAGTCGCGATAGGCATCGAGCCGCGCCAGGAATTTCTCGAACCGCTCGGGGGTATCGGCCGGCTGGAACTGGCAGACCTGCGGCAGCAGCGTCTGGGGTCCGGCAATCTGATCGACGACACCGAGGCGGTGGACGCCCTGATCGTCCTGCTCGATCGCCTGGTCTGCGATGACGATGAGCATGTCGCGGGTGATCCGGTCCTCGACCGACAGGCCGTCGGGCGAGATCGCCTCGGCCTCCGCCTTCGTCCGCTCCATGAGCCGGCGCGTCGCCGCCCGGCCGGCCGGGCTCGGGTCCTCGAGGCGGTCGTTGTAGCGCTCGTCGCCGTACACGGTCGCGGTCGTCGGATTGAGCTCGAGGATGCGCTCCCAGAAGCGGTCGCCGAGCTGGTCGACCAGCGACCGCGAATGCTCGGACTCGGTCACGGTTCCTCCATCGGTTGTCGGGGGACGGTTGCTCGCCGCCCGGGAACGGTGGTTGCGACAGGGTAGCGTGCCGCGCCGGAACGGGCGGCCGGAATGACGTGTCGTCGGACCCGGGATGCGGTGTCGGACGGACGCCGGCGGCTACTCCCCGAACAACCCGAGCTGCTCGCCGCTCCGCTCGGCAACCGGGTCGAGGCCCAGGTACGGCTCGAGGGCGTCGAGCGACGGCTCGTCGCGGCCCAGGAAGGCTCGGAGGTGGTTCCACTTGAGGACATGCCAGTTGTCGCGGTCGAATGCCTCGCGCAGCAACGGCGAGCGCTCCAGCTTGTGCCGTACCAGCTCGGTCCGCTCCGGGGCAACGACCAGGAAGCGGACCGTTCCCTCGTCCTGCGGGATCCGGGCGTGGCGACGGAGGATCGGCTCGCCGAGCATCGCTGTCCATTCGACCTCGAAAAGGAACGCCAGCTTGCCGCGCACGTACCACGCGCAGTCGATCTCGGCGACCTCGCCGGCCGCCCGGCTGATATGCGTCAGCGGCGCCCGGTGCTCGACCTCGTGGAGCCGATCGGCGAGTCGCCCCGCGCCCAGCCGGCGAGCCTGCTCCCGACGTCCGATCCAGACCGACAGACCGAGCCGATGGCCGCCGTCGGCGAGCAGGCCGATCAACTCGGCGTGCTCCTGGGCCCGGCGCAGGAGGTCGTCGCCGGTCAGCAGCCGATCGGCGGTGCTGGCCCGGCTCCGATAGCTCTGGAGGCAGGCCCGGACGAGCGTCTCGTCCGGCAGGTCGTGACCCGTGAACAGGCCGGCGATTCGCTGCAGGAATGACGCTTCCGACAGCGGCCCGGCGGTCGAGAGGAGGCTGAACACGGCCCACTCGACGCGGTCGGCGAGCGGCGCCGCCGCCGTCTCGCGGTCGTGCGCGTCGGCGAGCCACCAGCGACCCGGCGCGACCTCCGCCAGGCGGCGCCGACCGGTCGTCGACAGCCCTTCCCCGATCAAGGCCAGAAGGGCCTCGACCTGATCGGGCGGCGCGTCGGCCTGGCGGGACCCGCGGCGGGCCGTGACCGTTGGCCGATCGGACGGCTGGACACCTGCGGACGGACCGGTCTCGAAGGTCGGCCAGGGCAGCGCGCTGGCCGTGCCGCGATCGCTAGCGGTCGACGAGCTCGCGTCGTCGGATGACCGGCCGGACCCGGATCGATCGTGCTCCCGATCGACCAGCGGGTCGTCGGGCTTCCCGGAACCTGGACTGCCCGGATCGGCCGGCCGATCGGGCGCGCGCGCCCGGTCGGGCATCGCCAGGTCGCGGTCAGCGACGAGCCGCCGGAGCTGGCCCGCCCGATCCAGGCCGACCAGGACCTCACCGAGGAGGCGGTCGGCCGAGGCCGGCTCGCCGCGCGCTTTCAGGCTCTCGACCACGACCTCGACGACGGTGTTGCGGACGTCGGCGGCCGAGAAGCTGCGGCGATCGAACCGCTCGGGCGCGCCGAACAGGCCGGTGCCCGGCACGATGTCCGGGTCACCGGCCCTGCCAGCGAGCGGGTCGAGCGCGACGTTGGCGCGGGTCCGCGGTCCGGGCGGCAGGATGGCGCCGGGCGGGACCAGCTCGACGCTTCCGATGGCTTCGTCGTCACCGTCGCCGAGCCGCGCCGCGAGCAACCGGAACCCCGCGGCGACACCGCCCGTCGCGACCGCGACGAGCGCCTCGGGACCGCCGTCGACGAGCTCGATGACCTGGCCGTCCCGGGCGATCGACGGCTCGACCGAAGCCAGGGAGCGAGCGAGCGACGCGGCCTGCCAGCCCCACGGCGCGCGGATCGGAGGCCCCGACAAGGCGGCCAGCGGAAGCCCGCTCGCCGCCTCGGAGCCGAGCGTCCAGGCGGTCGCCCAGTAGGTCATCGAGAGGCGCTCCTGGTTCGGGCGAACCGGCGGCTGGCCGAGGACGAGCCGGATCCGGCGGCGCAGACCGGGGCCGCCCGGACCGCCATCCCAGCCGCGACCCAGCGAAGCCTCCTCGCCGATCGCCCGGGTCGTCGACGGACCGCTGATTCCGACGACGGCCGTGGCGCTGCCCTCGTCGAGGGCGCGAAGGTCGTTGCCCAGGCGCGCCTGGACCGCGCCGCCGGGCCCGCTCTCGAGCCGTTGGATGAAGCCGCGGACAGTTCGGATCCCGTCCTCGAACGCGAGCCAGGGATGACGCTCGCGCCACTGGCCGGCCGACGGCGGGCGAACCCGCCGGGCTTGGATCCGGAGCGATCCGACCCTGCCAGGGTAGCCATTGAGGCGGCTCGCCGGCAGCAGGGCATGCAGGAAGGCGAGACGCAGCGCCGCCTCGACGGGCGCGGCGCGCAGGTCGCCCTCGATCCGGTCGAGGATCGCCTCGAGCCCGACCAGCTGGCGCGGCGTGTGCAGATCGAGGAGGCCATCGATGAGCTCGACCCCGCCGTCGACGACCGGGAACCGGTCGGCGAGACGGGCGCGGACCGCGGGGTAATCGGCGGGGATCGCCCGCGACCGCTCGAGGTCGGCGGCGTCGAGCCCGGCGCTGCGCTGCCCGCCGCCGCGCTGGCCCCGGCACACCGGACACGCGTAGAACTTGCGCGCCGCCGGATGGTCGCGGTCGAGCGCCGGCGTCGGCGCGGGGCTGGTGGCGTCCGCCGGCTCATCGGGCCCGGCCCCGAAGGGCTCCGCCGGATCGGATACGTCGTCCGGGCCCGCCGCTCCGGGCCAGACCACCTCGTCGAGCGGCAGCGTTCGCCCGCACGTGGCGCAGCGCGTGGTGAACGGTTCGCCGACCGCGACCTTGAGGCTTGTCTGGCCGTGCGGCGACGCGCTCATCGACTGGAATGCCGCGTCGAGGTGGCGAAGGTCCGGCGGGCGAAGGACGAGCTCGGCGAGAAGGCGTGTCAGCGGCGTGGATTCCAGGCTGACGGCCCGTCGCTGCCGATCGACAGCCGCCCGCCCGATCCAGCCGCCCCGACCGGCGAGGTCCAGGACGACGTCGCCCGGCTTGCTGTTGGCTTCGATCCGGGCCGCGACGAGACCCGGCGGGGGCGGCGGCGCGAGGCGATCGAAGAACGGCAGGGAGAACCCAGGCTCCGCTCGGACCAGGGACGCGCGACCGGCCATGGCGACAGCCTACCAGCGGTCGACGTGCCTCCCCATGATCCGCCGACGCCTGACTCGGCAGACGGGTCAACGGCGCGTTGTACGCGCTCAGGTCCGCGCGAATCAGCGCGGAGTCACGCTCGCTGATGACCGCTCTGACTCGAATGGCGAGTCAGGCGCGTGTGCGACCCAACCGCGTTCGTTGAGCTGCAGACGACGTGACTACGTTCGTCGTGCAGGGGCGAGGCTGGCAAGGCGCCGCCGAGGACCGGAGCGAGCGGCCTCGGATGGCCGTGAGCGAGGACCGCAGGCGGCAACGCCGCCAGCGTCGATCAGTCACGACAGGCGCCGAATCTAGCTCTCATCCGCCTCGTCGAGCTCTTCTTCGAAGGCTTCGTCGGTCGTGGACTCGGGCGGCAGCACCCGGTCGAGATCCTCGATCTCGTCGTCCTCGTCGTCGTCCTCGAGGTCGTCTTCGAGCTCCATCTCCTCGCGAACCAGGGTGCCCTTGGTGTACGGCCGAAGGTCGGTCGACTTGGCCGCGGTCGGGAAGCTGACCTTGCCGTAGTTGCGGGGGTCCTGGTAGATCTCGCGGATGATGATCCGGACGTCCTTGTCACCGAGCGACGTGACGCCGGCCGAGTACTTGTTGCCCTCGGCCATGAGCTTCAGGAGGCGCGCCGCGACGCGCGGCTCGACCACGCCGATCCGCATCCCGTTGCTGGTTGCGATCAGGCGGCCGCGCTCCGGGGTCAGCTCGACCGAGTCACCCGGGTTCACCTGGGCGAGCTTGCGGGGATGGGGCAGATCGGTCAGGAAGGCGAAGCCGGTCTTGCCGGTCTCCTCGACGAAGATCGAGACAGGCGCCTTGCTGCCCTCCTGGGCGGGGACTGTCTTCTCGCCCGCATCGACAAGGAGGATCCGCAGCCGATCGATGTTCCGCTCGGCGATCCGGTTCGTGGGGTCGAGGGCCAGCGCGGTCTGGTAGTGCTCACGCGCCTGGCCGAGCTCGCCGAGCTCCCACAGCGACTTTGCGAGGCGGTTCTCGGATTCCGCGTCGGGCCCGAGCTCCAGCAGGCGCCGGTTCGTGTCGGCCGCGTCCGACCACTGGGCCGCCGTCGCCTGGGCGATCGCCTGATCGGCCAGCTGGCGCTTCAGCCGGGTCTGGTTGACGGCGCTCGGTGCCTGGGTCTCGACGTCGGGAAAGGTCACGTGAATGGTCTCCGTTTCGATGCGGTGCGAACCCGATGGGTCGGCCGCGGCGAGGGGCCGGAACGCGATCGGGCGGGCAAGGACTTGTAGCATCGCCGGCCCCGTTCGTCAAACCGCGCACAGACGGGCGAGGACTCGTCGAGTGGCGATCGCGTGGAGCC
>Ga0207684_10000711_pt1 | contig 39198 bp, 35 predicted proteins | sample KBSK5501metaG_FD_184342 | JGI IMG/M metagenome (GOLD analysis project Ga0207684, IMG submission 184342) | Corn, switchgrass and miscanthus rhizosphere microbial communities from Kellogg Biological Station, Michigan, USA - KBS K5-50-1 metaG... | ecosystem: Host-associated > Plants > Roots >... | reverse complement strand
CAAGGTCGCCCTCGTCACCGGCGGCAGCCGCGGCTTGGGGCGCTCGATGGTGCTGGCCTTCGCCGAGGCCGGGGCCGACGTGGTCATCGCCAGCCGCAAGCTCGCCTCCTGCGAGGCCACCGCCGAAGAGGTGCGGAAGGCGACGGGGCGCCGCGCGCTCCCGGTGGCCTGCCACGTGGGCCAGTGGGGCCAGGTGGAGGCATTGGCGAAGACCGCGTACGACGAGTTCGGCCGGGTGGACGTCCTCGTGAACAACGCGGGAATGTCCCCCCTCTACGACCGCATCGAGAACGTGACCGAGGACCTCTGGGACAAGGTCCTCGACGTGAACCTCAAGGGCCCGTTCCGTCTCACCGCCCTCGTCGGGGCCCGGATGGCCGCAGGCGCGGGCGGCTCCGTCATCATGGTGTCGAGCACGGCGGCGGTGCGCCCCACCGCCAACGTCATCCCCTACGCGGCGGCCAAGGCGGCGGTGAACGCGATGACCGAGGGCTTCGCGCGCGCCTTCGGCCCCACCGTGCGGGTGAACTGCATCATGCCGGGCCCCTTCCTCACCGACATCTCGAAGGCCTGGGACCTCGAGGCCTTCCGCGACCGCGCCAGGAAGACGATGCCGCTCGGCCGCGGGGGCGAGCCGGACGAGATCGTGGGGGCCGCGCTCTACTTCGCCTCGAGCGCGTCGAGCTTCACCACCGGCGCGGTGCTCGGCGTGCACGGAGGCGCCGCCTGACCCGCTCCCCCGCGGCCGAAGAGCCGCCCGCGGAGGTCGCGCCGGTCCGTCCCGGCGAGGCGCTCGACTGGGCCGCCCTCGAAGCGTGGCTTCGTCCGCGCCTGGCCGAGGCGCTGCCCGAAGCGCGCGGGCCGATGGAAGTTTTACAATTCCCCAACGGCTCCGCCAACCTGACCTACCTGCTGCGCGTGGGCGCGCACGAGCTGGTGCTGCGCCGGCCCCCCTTCGGCCAGATCGCCCCCGGGGCGCACGACATGAAGCGCGAGTTCAAGGTGCTCGGGCATCTCTGGCATCACTTCGACCGCGCGCCGCGCGCCTATCTCTTCTGCGACGACCCCGCGGTGCTGGGCGCCGACTTCTTCGTCATGGAGCGCCGACGCGGCGAGGTGATACGTGACACCATGCCGCCCACCCTGCGCGTCCATCGCGACGCCGGCCGGCGCGTCGCCTTCGCGCTGGTCGTGTCGATGGCCGAGCTGCACACGCTCGAGCCGGGAGCCTGCGGGCTCGCCGATCTCGGCCGGCCCGAGGGCTTCATCGACCGACAGCTCGAAGGGTGGGCCAAGCGCTGGGCGCTCGCCCGGCCCGAGGACGCGACCGGCGAGATGGAGCGCATCCACGAGCGGCTCGCGCGCGGCAAGCCCGCGTTAAGCCGCGCGTCCATCGTCCACAACGATCTCAAGCTCGACAACTGCCAGTTCGCCCCGGAGAACCCCGACCGGGTGACCTCCATCTTCGACTGGGACATGACCACCCTCGGCGATCCCCTCGCGGATCTCGGCACCCTGCTCAACTACTGGCCCGACGCGACCGACACCGAGGCCACCCAGCGCGGCACGCGGCCCGGCCTGTCGCGCATGGGCCTGCCTTCGCGCGGCGAGATCACGTCGCGCTACGCCGCGCTCACCGGCGCCGACCCGGCCGCCGCCCGCTGGTGGGAGGCCTTCGCGCTCTGGAAGACGGTGGTGGTCGTGGTGCAGCTGCATCGCCGGTGGGTGCGCGGCGAATCCACCGATCCACGCATGGCCCACATCGCGGACCGGGCCCCGTCGCTCGTGGCGGCCGCGCGACTGGTGCTCGACGGCGCGGGGCTCTAGCCGTGTATATCGTGGGCATCGACGTGGGCGGGACCTTCACCGATCTCACCGCGGTCGACGTGGCCACCGGCCGGGTGGTGGTCACCAAGGTGCCGTCGCGTCCCCACCACGAGGCCACCGCGGTCCTGGCCGGGCTCCAGGCCCTCGGCATCGCCAGCGCGGAGGTGCGACGGCTCGTGCACGGCACCACGGTGGGCACCAATGCCGTGCTCGAGCGCCGCGGCGCGCGGGTCGCCCTCCTCACCACTGCGGGCTTCCGCGACCTCATCGAGATCGGCCGCACCAAGCGGAATATCCCGGCCCTCTTCATCCCGACCTTCGTCCGCCCGAAGCCGGTGGTCCAGCGCAAGGATCGCTTCGAGGTGATCGAGCGGCTCGGACCCGACGGCGCGGTGCTGGTGGAGCTCGATCCGGCCTCCGTCGAGCGCGCCCTCGACGGGGCGCTCGCGGCCCCCGCCGAGGCGGTGGCGGTGTGCCTGCTGCACGCCTATCTCAACCCCGCGCACGAGCGCGCGGTGGCCGACGCGGTCAAGGGCCGCGCCCCTGGCCTGCCCGTCTCCTGCTCGGCGGACGTGGTGGCCGAGTACCGCGAGTTCGAGCGCTTCTCGACCACCGTGCTCAACGCCTACCTGCAGCCCCTCATGGAGGGCTACCTCACCGCGCTCGAGGAGCGCCTGCTCGCCACCGGCTACGCCCACGGCGTGCTCACGGTGGCCTCGAGCGGCGGCATGATGACGACCGACACCGCCCGCCGCCTGCCCATCAAGACGATCTTCTCGGGACCCGCGGGCGGGGTGAGCCAGGCCTGCTTCCTGGGAGCCGCCGCCGGCGTGCGCGACTTCATCACCTACGACATGGGCGGCACCTCCACCGACGTGTGCCTGGTGCGCGATCTCCAGCCGCTGACCACCGCGGACGCCACCGTGGGGGCCTTCCCGGTGAAGGTGTCGCAGATCGACATGCACAGCGTGGGCGCGGGCGGCGGCTCCATCGCCTGGCTCGACGTGGACGGCGGCGTGACGGTCGGCCCCCGCAGCGCCGGCGCCTCGCCGGGCCCGGCCGCCTACGGGCTCGGCGGCACCGAGCCCACCGTCACCGACGCCAACGTGGTGCTCGGCCGCATCGGCACGCGCCGGCGGCTCGGCGGTAGCATCGCCATCGACGCGGAGCGGGCGCGTGAGGCAGTCACGGGCCTGGCCTCGGGTCTGGGTCGCCCGATGGGGGTCGAAGCGCTGGCCGAGGGCATCGTCACGATCGCGGTGGCGCGGATGACCTCGGCGCTCCGCGAGATCTCGATCCAGCGGGGCCACGACCCGCGCGACTTCACCCTGATCGCCTTCGGCGGCGCCGGGCCGATGCACGCGCTGGCCATGGCCGGGGAGATCGGCATCCCACGCGTGCTCGTGCCGCGCCATCCGGGCAACTTCTCCGCCCTGGGCCTCCTCGCCGCCGACATCAAGCACGACGACGTGCGGACGCGCGTGGGTCCGCTGCGCACGCGGCTCCCCGCGCTCCAGGAGGTCTTCGCCGAGATGGAGACGCCGGCCCGGCTCCAGCTCGAGCGCGAAGGCTTCGCTCCTGGGCAGCAGCGCCTGCTCCGCTCGCTCGACCTGCGCTACCGCGGCCAGGCCTTCGAGCTGGGTATCGCGCTCGGGGCCACGACGCCGGCCCTCGATGTCATCGAGAGCGCGTTTCACCGCCAGCACCGCGACATCTATGGTCACGCGAACCCGGAGGAGGCCATCGAGCTCGTCAACGCGCGGCTCACCGCCTACGGCCTGGTGCCCAAGCCGGCGGTGGCGCGCCACGCGGCGGCCGGGACCACGCTCGAGGCCGCCCTCGTCGAGCGCCGTCCGGTCTGGTGGGAGGGCCGCGCCCACGACTGCCCGGTGTGGGACCGCGACCGGCTGCCCGAGCGCGCCGTCCTGTCCGGGCCCGGCATCGTGGAGGAGTTCGGCGCCACCACGGTGGTGCCCCCGGGCTGGCGGGGTCTGGTGGACGAGCACGGTAATCTGCGCTTCGATCGGGAGAGCCGCCCGTGACCGTCGATCCCATCACGCTCGAGGTCCTGCGGGAGTCCTTCGTCTCGATCGTGCGGGAGATGCGGGTCACGCTCATCCGCACCGCCTATTCGTCGATCCTCTACGAGGGCGAGGACTTCTCCTGCGTCCTCATGGACGGTGACGCCCAGATCGTGTCGATGTCGAAGGGCGAGGACCATCCCCTTCACATCGTCCCGATCGGCTGGTCCATGAAGGCGGTCCTCGAGAAGTTCGGCGACGACATCCACCCCGGGGACATCTTCCTGCACAACGACCCCTACACCGGCGGCACCCATCTCAACGACGTCGCCATGATCTACCCGCTCTTCGCAGACGGGCGACTCTTCGTCTTCCCGGTGGTGCGCGCGCACTGGGGCGACGTCGGGGGCATGAGCCCGGGCAGCCTCTCCGGCGGCGCCACCGAGATCTTCCAGGAGGGCGTGCGCATCCCGCCCATCCGCATCGTGGAGCGCGGGCGCCCCAACCAGGCCGCGCTCGACCTGATCTTCCACAACATGCGCGGGCCGCGGGAGCGGAAGGGCGACTTCGACGCCATGATCGGCACCTGCCGCAAGGCGGCCGAGCGGGTGGACGGGCTGGCCGTCCGTTACGGCCCGCCCCTGATCCGCGCCGCGGTGGCCGAGCTGATGGACCGAGCCGAGCAGCGGATGCGCCGTGCCATCGGCGCGCTGCCGGACGGCGCCTACGCTTACGAGGCGCACCTCGAGAGCGGCCGGACCCGGCTCGAGCCGCTCACCGTGCGCGCGCGGGTGACCGTGGCCGGCGAGACGATCACGGTGGACCTCACCGGCACCTCCCCGCAGACCGCGGCGCCCACCAACGTGGGCCCCGCGATGGCGCCGACCGGCGCCTTCACCATCATCAAGTCGTTCCTCGACCCGGGGGCCGACGTGAACTCGGGCGCCTTCCGCCCGCTCACCGTCATCACGCCACCCGGCACCATCGTCAACGCCGATCCGCCCGCGCCGTGCGGGGGCATGGTCGAGGTGAAGTACTGCGTGGAGACCGCGGTGATGGGCGCGCTGGCCCAGGCCCTCGACGGGCACGTGGCCGGCGATCTGAAAGGCGGCGGCAACCACTGCTACGTGGGCGGGCCCGACTCGCGCACCGGCGAGACCTTCATCTTCTACGAGTACCCGGCGGGCGGCACCGGCGGCTTCGACGGCGGCGACGGAAGCAACACGGTCCGCACGTGGACCGAGAGCGACATGACCACGCTCCAGCCCATCGAGGCGGTGGAGCAGCTCTACCCGGTGCGCATCGAGCGGACCGCGCTGCGCGAGGATTCCGGCGGGCCGGGCCGCTGGCGGGGAGGCCTCGGTCTCACTCGAGAAGTTCGCATCCAGGTCGCGGGCAGCCGGCTATCCGTGCTCGCGGAGAAGGCGGTGCTCCCGCCCTTCGGGGTCTGCGGCGGCGCCGCGGGCGCCACCAATCGCTTCTGGGTGCGCCGCGACGGCCGGCCCATCCAGCCCTCCGCGCTCCCGGGCAAGGTGAGCGGCTTCCCGCTCGAGCCGGGCGACGTGTTCCTGATGGAGAGCTCGGGCGGCGGCGGCTTCGGGGATCCGCTCGAGCGCGACCCCGCCCGGGTGGCAGCCGATCTCGCCGAGGGTTACGTCACCCCGGCGGGGGCGGAGCGCGACTACGGCGTGATCTGGCGCGACGGGGCCGTCGATCCCGCCGCGACCCAGGCCAAGCGCGCGGCGCTGCGGGCGGCCCGGCCCCGCGTGCGGCTCCACGCCACGGACGGCCTCGAGGCCGACCGAGGCCGCCTGGTGCGTCTCGACGCGCGCACCGCCAACCGCCTCCGGGTGGAGCCCGGCGCCGTGGTCGAGCTGGTGAACCCGCGGGGCGCGCCCCTCCGGGCCTGGGTCGCCGCGCTCACGCCCGGCGACGGCGGACGTGCCGAGATCGCGCCGAGCGCGCTCGCCATGCTCGCGCTGGCCGAGGGCGCCGAGGTCGAGCTGCGCGCCGTGCACTCCGGCGTGCTCGCCCCGCTCGAGCCACCACCCGGCATCCGCTAGTAGCCGCGCGCCCGATCCACCAGGTTCAGCAGGGGCTCACCCGCGAGGTAGCGCCGCAGGTTCTTGGCAAACAGCACCGAGCACTTCTCGTCGTAGCTCGGCAAGAACCCGGAGACGTGCGGGGAGACGATGACGTTGTCCAGACCGTAGAGTGGATGCCCGGCCGCCGGCGGCTCTTGCGCGAAGACGTCCACCGCGGCACCCGCGATGCGCCGCTCGCGGAGCGCCCACGCCAGCGCCGCCTCGTCCACGCTCGCCCCGCGCCCGACGTTGACGAAGTAGGCGGAGGGCTTCATCCGCCGAAGCGCCTCCGCGTCGATCAGCCCGCGCGTCTCCGCGGTGAGCGGCGCGCACAGGACGACCACGTCCGAGCGGGCCAGCAGGCTGCTGAGCCGTCCGTGGCCGAGCCACTCGTCGGGTAGCGCCCCATCCGGATCGCCGGTGCCGGGCAGGCAATAGCCGTCGTCGGCCCGCCGCGAGGGATCGCGCTTGCAGGCGAGCACGGTCATGGCGAACGCCGACTTGGCGATGCGGGCCAGCTCCCGCCCGATGCTGCCGTAGCCGATGATGCCGAGCGTCGCCCCGCGCACCTCGGTGGGCACGAAGAGCGGCCAGCGCTCCTCGTCCGGGGGCCAGGCCCCGCGGGCCCGCCACTCCACCATGCGGGGCACCCGGTGGGCCAGGGCCAGGAAAACCGTCATCGCGTACTCGGCGATGGTGGCCGCGTGCACTCCGCTCGTGGTGGTGAGCGGCAGCGCGGTCTTGGTGTAGAGCGGGTGATCGTAGAGCGCGTTCACGCCGGCCATGTGCAGCTGCACCCACTTGAGCGCGGGCGCAAGGGTGAGGTCGCGTGGCGGCGCCCCCGCGTAGAGCACGTCGGTCTTGGCATAGTCGGCCATCTCCGGGTCGGCCTGCGTCACCGAGACCTCTGGGGAGACCGCGCGCAGCCGGTCGAGCTGGGCCTGGTCGAAGCGCATGGTCACGAGCACGTTCAGCATGGCGGCTATCCTAGCCCCGGAGGGCGCCCGGGGCGAGCCCTCCCGCCCCACTTTGACTTGCCCGGCGGAGTCGGGATACCCTCGCCCTGCTCGACACATCGACGACGGCGCAACGCGCCACTCAAAGGGGAGGACCCATGCTCCACCGGCTAAGGCAGATCGCATCCACGCTCCTGGCCCTCGGCTTGGCCCTCTGGACGGGCAGTGCGTCCGCCCAAGGCACCATCAAGATCATGTACACGGATCCCCTCTCGGGCCCGTTCGCGCAGGTCGGCGACCAGAACCTCCAGCAGTTCAAGTACATCATCGACTACATCAACGCCCGCGGCGGCGCCATCGGCCGCAAGTTCGAGCTGGTGTCCTTCGACAACAAGTCGCAACCGTCCGAGGCGCTGCTCGCGCTGAAGTCGGCCACGGATCAGAACATCCCGGTGATCATGCAGTGCTCGGGCTCCAACATCGCCGCCGCCCTCATCGAGGGCGTGGACAAGCACAACGAGCGCAATCCGAACAACCGCATCGTCTACGTCAACTGCGGCGCGGTGGCCACCGAGCTGACCAACGAGAAGTGCAGCTACTGGCACTTCCGGATGGACGCCCACGTGGGCATGAAGGCGGAGACGATGGCGCGCGCCCTGCCGAAGGACGTCACCAAGGTGTACCTCCTGAACCAGGACTACCTGTTCGGGCAGTCGGTGCAGCGGGACGTAAAGACTTTCCTCGGCAAGCTCAGACCGGACGTGAAAGTCGTGGGCGACGAGCTGATCCCCCTCGGCAAGGTCAAGGACTTCTCGCCCTACATCACCAAGATCAAGGCCTCCGGCGCGCAGGCCCTCATCACCGGCAACTGGGGCCCGGACATGACGCTCCTGATCAAGGCGGGAATGGACTCGGGCCTCGACATCCGCTACTACACGATGTACGCACACCTCGGCGGCGGCGCCACCGCCATCGGGCCCGCCGGCAACGGCAAGGTGCGCTCGGTCATGCCGTTCCACGAGAACATCGCGGTCGAGACCGGCAAGACCGACACCGAGGGCTGGACGCGCCAGTTCCGGGCGCAGCACGACTTCGACTTCTACGCGGCCGGCTTCCGGACGATCTTCGAGTTCATCCAGGCCGCCATGAACAAGGCGGGGTCGGCGGATCCCGCGAAGTTCGCCGCGGCGCTCGAGGGCCTCACCATCACCGACATGCTCGGCTACCAGGTAACGATGCGGAAAGCCGACCACCAGATCCTGACCGAATACTTCGTGGGGGTCTTCACCAAGGGCGTGAAGTACGACTCCGAGAAGACCGGTCTCGGCTGGAAGACGGAGACCACGGTCCAGCCCAAGGACCTCGACCAGCCTAACACCTGCAACATGAAGCGGCCGAGCTAGCGACTACGCCCCTCACCCCGGCCCTCTCCTCGGAGGGGAGAGGGTGCGGGTGTGGAAGGGCTCTGTCATATGGAAGTCCTGCTCGTCTCGCTGCTCAACGGGCTCGTCTACGGCATGCTGCTCTTCATGCTGGCGAGCGGCCTCACCCTCATCTTCTCGATGATGGGGGTGCTGAACTTCGCGCACGCCAGCATGTACATGCTGGGCGCCTACTTCGCGTACTCCGTGAGCCGCGTCATCGGCTTCTGGCCGGCGCTGGTCGTGGCGCCCGCGCTGTGCGGGGCGCTCGGCGCCCTGATCGAGATGTACGCGCTCCGCCGCGTGCACAAGAACGGCCACATCGCGGAGCTGCTGTTCACGGTCGGGCTCGCCTTCATCATCGAGAAGGCGGTGCAGATGGCCTGGGGGCTGCTCCCGGTCCCCTATCGCGTCCCCGCGGCGCTCGACCGGGCGCTGTTCCACGTCTACGGCTCGAACTTCCACGCCTACCGCGGCTTCATGCTGCTGATCTCGGTGTTGATGTTCTTCGCGATCTGGCTCTTGCTCACCCGCACTCGCATCGGCCTCGTCATCCAGGCCGCGCTGACGCACCCGGAGATGGTGGGCGCCCTGGGTCACAACGTGCCCCGCGTGTTCACGATCGTGTTCGCGGGCGGCTCGGTGCTGGCCGGCCTCGCCGGAGTCATCGGCGGCAACTACCTGGTGACCGAGCCGTCGATGGCCGCCACCATGGGCCCGATCGTGTTCGTGGTGGTCGTGTTCGGCGGGCTGGGCTCGCTCGCGGGCTGCTTCGTCGCCTCGCTGATCATGGGGCTGGTCCAGACCTTCGCGGTGGTGCTCGACGTCTCCCTCGCCGATCTGCTGGCCCGGCTGGGTGTCACCGTCGCCTCGACGAACCCGCTCGCCGAGGTGCTCACGATCCCCCTGCCGCGGGTGGGCGCGCTGCTGCCCTACCTGATGCTGATCCTCGTGCTGCTGATCAAGCCTCGCGGGCTCATGGGCACGCGCGACACATGAGCGAGAGCGCCGTCCGGACCGCCACCCGCCCGCTCGCCGCGGAAGGCGCGGCCGGCCTCCTCCGCCGCGAGTGGCCCTGGCTCGCCGCGCTGACCTTCGCGGTGATCGTCCCGTGGTTCTTCTTCGACTGGACCACCGGGCGCCACTCCGGTTTCATCGTCTCGGTGCTGAGCCAGATCGGGATCATGATCATCTTCGCGCTCAGCTACAACATGCTGATGGGCCAGGCCGGGCTCCTCTCCTTCGGTCACGCCGTCTTGCTCGGGCTGGGCGGCTACGTCACCGCCCACGTCGTCACCGCGGCCAAGGGCGGCGCCTTCCCGCTGCCGCTCGAGCTGACGCCACTGGTGGGCGGGCTGGGCGGCTTCGGCTTCGCGATCGTGCTCGGCTACTTCGCCACCAAGCAACGCGCCACCGCGTTCGCCATGATCACCCTCGGGATCGGCGAGCTGATCACCTCCTGCGCGCTGATGTTCCAGACCTTCTTCGGCGGCGAGGGCGGCGTGAGCACCAACCGCATGACCGGCCACAGCCTCTTCGGGCTCGGCTATGGGCCGCCCATCCAGGTCTACTACCTGATCGTGGCCTGGACCGCCGTCTCGGTCGCCGCGATGCTCCTCCTCACCCGCACCCCCCTCGGGCGCATGGCGAACGCCTGTCGCGACAACTTCGAGCGCGCGCAGTTCGTGGGCTACGACCCGCGGATGGTCCGCTTCGTCCAGTTCGCGCTCTCCGGCTTCTTCGCCGGGATCGCGGGCGCGCTCTACACCCTCACCTACGAGATCGTCACCTACGACACGGTGGCCGCCCCCATGTCGGCCAACGCACTCCTGATGACCTATATCGGCGGGGTGGGCGTCTTCGCGGGGCCGGTGGTGGGCGCGGTGCTGGTCGTGCTGTTGCAGAGCTGGGTGAGCCTGCTCTCCAATTCGTGGCTGGTCTACGCGGGGGTGCTCTTCATCCTGATGGTCACCTTCGCGCCCGGCGGCCTCGCGGGTCTCGTGATGATGCACCAGCCGATCTGGCGCGCGGGCCGGCTGGGCCGGCTTGCCGGGCCGTACCTCCGCCTGCTCGGGCCGGTCCTGCTGGTGCTGGTCGGCTTCGTGCTCGCGGTCGAGCTGTGCTCCTTCCTGACCATCGGGACCGCCCAGGGCAAGACCCTCACTCTGTCGCGGATCACCATCGACCCCCACGGAGGACCGCCCTGGATCGTCGCGGGCCTGCTGCTGGCCGCCGGCGGCCTCTGGCTGCGCCACGCCATGCGCGGCCTGGCGACCGCCTGGCAAGCCGTGACCGAGGAGATCAAGACCCCCGAGCTCAGAGCATGAGCGCGCCCGCCCTTCACCTGAGCGACGTGCAGAAAAACTTCGGGCCCACGCCGGTGATCCTGGGAGTGAGCCTGGACGTGAGCGCCGGCTCGCGGCACGCCATCATCGGCCCCAACGGCGCGGGCAAGACCACACTCTTCAACCTGATCAGCGGGCGCTTCCCGGTCACCACGGGCCGCATCGAACTCCACGGCCAGCGTATCGACGGCCTGCCGCCGCACGAGATCAACCGGCGCGGGCTCTCGCGCAGCTTCCAGGTCACGTCGATCTTCCCCCGCATGACCGTGTTCGAGAACATCCGCTGCGGGCTCCTGTGGTCGCGCGGCTACCGCTACTCCTTCTGGCATCTGCTGGGCGGCCAGCGCGCGCTCAACGACGCGGCGGCCCGGCTGCTCGCCGACGTCAATCTGGAGGCGCGCCGCGACGTCCCGGCCGGCCTGCTCTCCTACGCCGAGCAGCGAGCGCTCGAGATCGGCATCACGATCGCGGGAGGCGCCGACACCGTCCTGCTCGACGAGCCGACCGCGGGCATGAGCCGGAGCGAGGCCGACCACGCGGTCGCCCTGATCCGCCGGATCACCGCGGGCAAGACGCTCGTCATGGTCGAGCACGACATGAGCGTGGTCTTCGACCTCGCCGACGTCGTGACGGTACTGGTATACGGCCAGGTCATCGCCTCCGGGCCGCCCGCCGAGATCCGGGCGAACCGCGCGGTGCAGGACGCGTACCTGGGAGCGCCGGCCGCCGGCAGCGGCGTGGGGATCGCCTGATGCTCGCGGTGCGCGACCTGCACGCCTACTACGGCAAGAGCCACATCCTCCAGGGCGTGAACCTGGAGGTGAGGGCCGGCGAGATCGTGAGCCTCCTCGGGCGCAACGGGGTCGGCCGCTCCACCACCTGCAAGGCCATCATGGGCCTCGTGGAGCCGATCGGGGAGGTGCTCTGGAAAGGCAAGAGCATCGCCGGGCTGCGCGCCGACGTCATCGCGCACGCGGGCATCGGGTACGTGCCGGAGGACCGTCAGATCTTCCCGACCTTGACCGTGCGCCAGAACCTGGAGCTGGGGCAGAAGCGCGCCGGCCGCTTCGGTCGGTGGACCTTCGACGACATGTTCGCCCTGTTCCCGCATCTGCGGGAGCGCCAGCACAACGTGGCGGGCGTGCTCTCCGGAGGAGAGCAGCAGATGCTCACGATGGGCCGCACCCTCATGGGCGATCCGGAGCTGGTCATCATCGACGAGCCGACCGAGGGCCTCGCCCCGATGCTGGTGATCCAGGTTGGCCGCTTCCTCGACGAGATCGCGCATCGAGGGGTTTCGATTCTCCTGGTAGAGCAGAAGCTGACGATCGCGCTCAAGATCTCGCACCGCGTCTACGTGATGGGCCACGGTCGCATCGTGTTCGAGGGCACCCCCGCCGATCTGGCCGCCAACGAGGCGGTGCGCAAGGAGAACCTGGAAGTCTGATCGGGAGACACGGGATGAAGACGCTGCGCAAGGGATTCCGGCAGATGGTGAACGAGGCGAAGGCGCGCATCAAGACGATCAGCCTCGAGGACGCCAAGAGCCGCCTCGGTCAAGACGGCGTGATGTTCGTCGACCTGCGGGACGTGCGGGAGCTGGAGCGGGAGGGCATGATCCCCGGCGCGTTCCACTGCCCGCGGGGCATGCTCGAGTTCTGGATCGATCCCGACAGCCCCTACCACAAGGACGTCTTCGCCGCCGACAAGGAGTTCGTCTTCTACTGCAACGGTGCGTGGCGGTCCGCGCTCGCCACCGACGTGGCCCAGCAGATGGGCCTCGAGCGCGTCGTCGAGATGGACGGCGGCTTCGCCGAGTGGAAGAAGAAGGGCTACCCGGTAGCGGAGCGGCCCGGCAAGAAAGCCTAGAGCGTCGGCGGCCGCGGGCCGTCCGGCTCGAAGCGGGACCACTCGAGGTCGGAGTTCCCCGCTCCCGAATCGAACGCGACGATCTCCACGACCACGCCCGCGCCCGGGACCACCCGGATGCTCCTGAGCAGCACGTCGGGGAGCCCCATCTCCTGAGCCGCGCGCAGCGCCCGGCTCAGGGCCGAGGCGGCCGCCGCCTTGAGCCCGGCCTCGCTCTCGTCCTGTCCCACCGGCGCGACCGTCACGATGGCGGCCATGCTGGCCGCGGCGGGACCAACCGCCACGACGCCGGCCCCCAGTATCAGACCCGTGATCGCGAGCCAACGAATCATGGGCCGGCCCGACGGGTCTGGAGTGGCGTGATAGCATCGGGTTCATGCCGACCCGAGACGAAGACGAGCCGCCGATCGACGACACCCATCCGGTGATCATCCCCGCCCCCGGCGGGCCGTCCGCGCTGGGGCCCACCGTCGAGCAGCCCGCCAAGCTGATCCGCATCGCCTCGATGATCCGCGAGCTGCTGGAAGATGTGCGCCAATCCAAGCCGGACGAGCCGGGACGGCAGCGGCTGCGCGAGGTTTACGAGCGCGCGCTGGCCGCGCTGAAGGAGGGCGTGTCGAAGGATCTGCAGGAGGAGCTCGACACGCTCACCCTGCCGCTCGTCGGCACCCCGAGCGAGTCCGAGATTCGTCTCGCCCAGGCCCAGCTCGTCGGCTGGCTCGAGGGCCTCTTCCAGGGCATCCAGGCCGCGCTCTGGACCCAGCACATGCAGGCGCGCGCCGAGATCGACGAGATGCGGAGGCGCCGCGGCCTGCCGCCGGGCCCCGCTGACCGACCGCCCCGCGATCCCGGTCAGTATCTGTAGTGCATGCACCGGTAGAGCCCTTGTGGGACCTGGCTACTTTCTTCCGGTCGTAGCTCGATCTGCTCGCCGCATTTACCCGGTAACTCTTTCCGCCTCCCGCATGAGGGCGTCCTCGCTCGGGGTCACCTTCACGCCGTGTGTCGGAAACTCGCGGAGATGCCGAACGCCTTCGGTCTTCGCGGCGGCCTCCGTACGAAACGGCACCTCGTAGGAGCAGTGGGTGCAGCTCATCATGTAGCTGGGCATGGGGTCGCCCTCCTTGGAGCGCAGAAAGCACGCAAGAGGGATGCCATCGCCGCGATCCGGGGGTGGTGCTAGAATCTCCGCCGGCATGGCGGACTGCCTGATCACCAATGTGAGGATCCTGGACGGCACCGGCCGGGAGCCGTTCGCGGGATCCGTGCGCGTGGAGGGCAGCCGAATCGCCGAGGTCTCGCCCGTGCCGACCGCGCCCCGTCCCGGGGAGCGGACCATCGACGGCCGCGGCGCCACCCTGATGCCGGGCCTGGTCGAGCCGCACGCGCACCTGAGCTTCGCCGACGTGGGCTCCCTCGATCTCACGCGGCTGCCCGTCGAGGAGCACCTGCTCGCCACCATCCGCAATGCGCGCACCATGCTCGACGCGGGCTACACGAGCGCGCTCTCCGCGGCCGCGGCCAAGCCGCGCCTGGACGTGGTGCTGCGCCGCGAGATCGACGCGGGACGCGTGCCCGGGCCGCGGCTCCTCGCCAACGGCCCCGAGATCACGGTGACCGGCGGGCTCGGTGACACCAACCTGCTCCATCTGCCGTACCACGAGACGCCGACCTTCTGCTGGGTGGCCGACGGCCCCGACGCCATCCGCCGCGTCTGCCGCCTGCTCGCGCGCGAGGGCGTGGATCTCCTCAAGCTCAATCTCTCGGGCGATCTCGGGACCTCCGCCTGGTCATCGGAGCTGACCCCAATGACCGACGCCGAAGTGGCGGCGGCCATCGAGGTGGCGCGCGCCGGGCAGCTTCGCGTCTGCGCGCACTGCCGCAGCGGCGACTCCGTGCGGATGGCCGTCCGCCACGGGATCGAGGTCATCTATCACGCCAACTACTGCGACGAGCGCGCGCTGGATGCCCTGGAGGGCGCGCGCGATCGCGTGTTCGTCGCCCCCGCGCTCGGCATCACCTACAACCTGAGCCAGGCCAACGGCCAGTGGGGCGTGACCCCGGAGCGGGTCCAGGCCTTCGAGCGGGAGCTCGCCGCCTCGGTGGAGACGATCGGCCGTATGCGCCGCCGCGGCATCCGCGTGCTCCCGGGCGGCGACTACGGCTTCGTCTACACGCCCCACGGCACCTACGCGCGCGATCTCTGGCTGTTCGTGAAGGTGCTCGGCTACTCGCCGATGGAGGCGCTCGTGGCCGCGACCAAGCTCGGCGGCGAGATCATGGGCCGGCCCGGCGAGCTGGGACTGGTGCAGGCCGGCGCGCTCGCCGACCTCCTCCTGGTGGAGGGCGATCCCCTCGCCGACATCGCGATCCTGCAGGACCGCACCCGATCCGCATGATCATGAAGGACGGCGCGCTGCACAAGTCGCCCTGAGGGACCGACTACTGCAGACCGGCCGGTCGGCTTCCGGCGAGATGATCTCTCCTGCTACCTCATGCACGCCGTCTGGGTCCTTCGCGACTTGCGGAGGTAGCCGAGCTCGTTTCGCCCCCGCGCCGCGGCAGGCCGCACTTGACTCGGCCGAGGCCGGGGCCTCACAATCGCCTGGCCGGCTGACCCTCCTGCAGCGTCGCAGGCCGCGGTAGACCCCGCCATCCCGGCCCTCATCGCCCGAGGCCGGATACAGTCGCCGGACGCGAGCCATGAGGAGGGCTCCGGGTCTGGATCTCTCGGCCACCATTCATCTGCTCGGCGAAGCCCTCGGCGAGGTCCTGCGCGCGCAGGAATCCGTCGCGCTCTTCGAGACCGAGGAGCGCATCCGGGCGCTGGCCAAGGCGCGCCGCGCCGGCGAGATGGACGCGGCGGTCCGGCTTCCCGTCGCGGTGGCCGGGCTGCCGGCGGACGCGGCGCGCGCCACCGCCTCCGCCTTCGCGGTCTACTTCGATCTGATCAACCTCGCCGAGGAGGTTCACCGCATCCGGGCTCTGCGAGCCCGCGAGCGCGCTCAGCATCCGGCGCCCATCGGCGAGTCGATCGGCGAGGCGGTCGGCCGGCTGCAGGCCCGCGGCGTCACCTCCGAGCGCATGGCCGAGCTACTGCGCGCGCTCCGCATCGAGCTGGTGCTCACCGCCCATCCGACGGAGGCGAAGCGGCGCACGATCCTCTCGAAGCTCCAGCGGATCAGCGACGTCCTCCGCCGGCTGCAGGACGCCGATCTGCTGCCGCGCGAGCGGTCGGAGCTCATGACCGGACTTCGGGCCGAGATCACCGCCCTCTGGCTGACCGACCGCGCCCGCACCACGCGGCCCGCGGTCACCGACGAGGTGCGCACCGGGCTCTACTTCGTCGACGAGGTCTTCTGGGATCTGCTGCCGCGCATCGCGACCGATCTCGAGACCGCGCTCGGGCGCCACTACCCCGGTCTCCTTCCCCCGCCCGCGTGGCTCACGGTGGCCTCGTGGATCGGGGGCGACCGCGACGGCAACCCGTCGGTGGTCACCGAGGTGACCGCCGAGACCCTGCGCCTGCACCGCGGGCTCGCGGTGGAGCGGCATCGCCGATCGATCCAGGACCTCGCGCGCCGGCTCAGTGTGAGCGGCCGGCGCTGTCCCGCCCCGGAGGGGCTGACCGCGTGGCTCGACGCGCGCCGGCCGCTGCCCGCCCACGTGGCCTACCTCGAGGAGCGCTACGCGGGCGAGCCGTATCGGCTGGCCCTGTCGCTGCTCGCCGCCGACCTGGAGGCCGCCTCTCACGAGGACATGACGGCGCGGCTGCTCGACGAGATGCCCCACACCGCCCGCGCCACCGCGGCCGAGATCCGGCGCGTGGTCGCGCTGGTCGCCCAGGGGATCCCGGCCGCGCTGGCGGGCGACCGCGTGCGCGCGCTCGAGAGTCAGCTCGAGACCTTCGGGCTGCACACCGCCCGGCTCGACATCCGGGAGGACTCGAGCCGGCTCGGCGCCACCCTGGGCGACATCCTCGCCCGGCTCTCGATCGACGACGCCTTCGCGCAGCGGGACGAGCCGGACCGCGCGGAGCGGCTCCTCGAGCTGCTCGCGCGCGAGGCGCCGAAAGCTTCCGAGATCGCCGCCCTCGCGCTCCCCGAGGCCAGCGCCGAGACCTGGCGGCTCTTCCGGCTCCTCGCCCGCGTCCAGGCCGTCTATGGCCGCGAGTCGCTGGGGCCGTTCATCGTCTCGATGACGCGCGGTCCCGCCGACATCTTGACCGTTCTCCTCCTGGCCCGCTGGGCCGGCGGCGCGAAGGGCCTGCGGATCGTGCCCCTCTTCGAGACGCTCGGCGACCTCGACGCGGCGCCGCGGACGCTCGACGCACTCTTCGCCCTGCCCGTCTACCGCGAGCATCTCGAGGCGGGCGGGCAAATGGTGATGATCGGCTACTCCGACTCCAACAAGGACGGCGGCTACCTGGCCGCCAACTGGGCCCTCTATCGCGCGCAGGACGCCATCGCGCGCACCTGCGCCGAGCACGGGGTCACCCTGACCCTCTTCCACGGACGCGGCGGCACCGTGGCGCGCGGGGGTGGGCCGGCCGGGCGCGCGATCCGCGCCCAGCCGCCGGGCACCATCGAGGGCCGCTTCCGCGTCACCGAGCAGGGCGAGACCATCGCCTCCCGCTATGCCGATCCCGCGCTCGCCCACCGCCATCTGGAGCAGATCGTGAGCGCGGTGCTGCTCGCGTCGGTGGACGGGGGCGACGGCCCCGCCGAGCCCGCGACGGCGTGGCGCGAGGCGATGGACGTCATGGCCGCGACGGCGCGGGAGACCTATCACGACCTCGTGGAGCGGACGCCCGGGTTCCTCGAGTACTGGCGCGCGGCCACGCCCATCGAAGAGCTCTCGCGGCTGCGTCTGGGCTCCCGACCCGCCGCCCGGCGGGCGGGCGGGCTCACCCGCAGCGCGGTGCGGGCCATCCCGTGGGTGTTCTCGTGGATGCAGAGCCGCTTCAATCTGCCCGGCTGGTACGGGCTCGGCTCGGCCCTCGCGCGCGTCGAGGTCTCCCGCCTGCGCGAGATGTACGAGGGCTGGCCCTTCTTCCGGGCCATCCTCGACAACGCGGAGATGTCGCTCCTCAAGGCCGACATGGGCATCGCCGCCCTCTACTCCGAGCTGGTGCCCGATCGCCCCCTCGCCACCGCCGTCTTCACCCGGATCGGCGCCGAGTTCAGCCGAACCCGCGAGACGATTCTCAGAACCACCGGACACGCCGAGCTGATGGACGGCGATCCGGTGATCCAGCGCTCGGTGCAGCTGCGGAACCCGTACGTGGATCCGCTCAACTATCTCCAGGTCGAGATGCTGCGCCGGCTGCGCGCGCTCCGAGATCAGGACGGCGACGAGGCCGCCCGCTACCGCGAGATCCTCGTGGTCACCATCAACGGTATCGCGGCCGGCCTGCGCAACACCGGCTGAGGGAGGGGCCCATGCATCTCGGCGGCGAGGAAACCTTGATCCACGAGTCGGATACGGCCAGCCGGCGGGCGCTCCACCCGCCCAGCGAACAGGCACCTGCGGCCCGGCTCGGCGCACTTGTCCTGGCGCGCGCTTCGGGAGTACGATCTCCGCGACGAGGGGCTCCCCACCCGCCAAGGAGGGCATGATGCTAGAGCGGCTCATCTCCGGTGACAACCACATCGACCTCACCTATTGCCCACCCGATCTGTGGTCCAGCCAGGCTCCGTCGAAGTGGAAGCTTCTGGTGCCGCGGGTGGAGGAGCTGGAGGACGGCTGTCACTGGTTCGTGGAGGCGCAGGACAAGGGGATGTGGAACGGAGTGGGCCCGGGCTTCCTCAAGCGCACGCCCGGCTCCTTCGCCCGCATCGACGAGATGGCCTCCTGCGGCTTCGAGTGGGACCACCGGGCCGGCGCCAGGCCACGGCCGACCACGCCCGAGCTGCGCCTGGCCGATCTCGACCGCGACGGCCTCGACGCCGAGGTGGTCTACGGCTGCCTGATGATCAACGACATGATCGCGAGCGGCGAGCGGCGGGCCTGGGCCAACGCGATCTACAACGACTGGGCCGCCGACTTCGCCCGCCAGGCGGACCGCAACCGCATCTTCCCGCTCGCCATCGTCCCCAATAACGACCCCCAGGTGGCCGCGGCCGAGGTCCGCCGCTGCGCCAAGATGGGGCTCAAGGGCGGCGATCTCGGCTTCAAGTCCATGAGCATCCCGCTCTACCAGCACGAGTGGTATCCGCTCTGGGAGGCCGCCGCCGAGTGCCATTTCCCGATCGCCTTCCACTCGACCGGCTTCAAGGGCCTGCGCGCGCCCGACTCCCCGCAGCTGGAGCAGCAGTACATGCTCCAGTGGCGGCTGGTGCGCTCGGCGCTCTTCCAGCTCGACACCATGGAGGTGCTGGTGTCGCTGATCACCTCCGGCGCCTGCGAGAAGTACCCGGACTTCAAGTTCGTGCTGGGCGAGTCCGGGGTGACCTGGCTACCCTACGTGTTCGACCGGTTCGACACCGAGTACGCCGATCGCGCCCGCGGCCTCGGCTTTTCGATGAAGCCCAGCGACTACTTCAAGCGCCAGGGCTACGTGACCTACCAGCAAGACCAGTTCCTCGAGCCGATCATCCCGCTGGTGGGCGAGGACAACATCATCTGGGGCGCCGACTACCCGCATCCCGACTGCGTCTGGCCGGACTCACGCCGGCACCTCGAGAAGAACCTGGGCCACCTCCCCGAGCGCGTGCAGCGCAAGATCACCTACGACAACGTCGTCGGCCTCTACAATCTCCGCTGAGCGAAAGGACCCCATGACCGCCACCGCGCTCGAGATTCCGTTGCTCAAGGGAAAGGTATCGGACGAGGAGTGGGCCGTCCGGGTGGACCTGGCCGCCGCCTACCGGCTGGTGTCGCGCTACGGCTGGGAGGATCTGGTCTTCACCCACATCTCGGCCCGGGTGCCGGGCACCGAGGACCAGTTTCTGATCAACCCGTACGGTCTCTTCTTCGACGAGATCACCGCGTCGAGCCTGGTCAAGATCGACCAGGACGGCAACAAGCTCCAGGACTCCCCGTTCGACGTGAACGCGGCCGGCTTCATCATCCACAGCGCGATCCACGCGGTCCGCCACGACGCCAAGTGTGTGCTGCACACCCACACGCCGAGCGGCGTCGCGGTCGCCACCCAGCGGGCCGGCCTCTTGCCGATCTCGCAGCATTCGCTCTTCGTGCTGAGCAGCCTCGGCTACCACGACTTCGAGGGCCCCGCGCTCGACGCGGACGAGAAGCCGCGGCTGGTCGCGGACCTGGGCGAAAACCGCTGCCTCATCCTGCGCAACCACGGCCTCCTCACGGTGGGCGAGACGGTGGCCGACGCCTTCGTGAACATGTACTACCTGGAGGCATCCTGCTCCATCCAGGTGCGCGCGCAGTCGGGCGGCGGCGAGCTGATCCCGGTGCCCAAGGAAGTGATGGACAAGGGCTATGCGAGCGCGGCGGCGGCCCAGCGCCGGGTCGGCGGTCAGGGCCGGCTCGTGTGGCCCGGTCTGCTCCGCCGACTGGATCGAACGGACCCGTCCTACCGGACTTGAGCGGCCCCGACGACACGCTGCGTTTCGGCACCGCCGCGGGCGGGCGGCGCAGCGAGGACGGGCCCCTCCTGACCGGCCGCGGGCGCTTCACCGACGACGGTCATCTGCCCGGCCAGGCCCACGCCGCGTTCACGCGCTCCCCGGTGGCCCACGCGGTGATCCGCGGCGTGGACGTCCGGCCGGCGCTCGCAATCCCCGGCGTGCTCGCGGTCCTGACCGGGCACGACCTGCAGGCCGCCGGGCTCGGCGCCATCCCACCCGCCGCATCGTTCCCGGGCCGCGGCGGCCGGCCGCTGGCGGCGGCGCCCATCCCGCCGCTGGCCGTCGACCGCGTGCGCCACGTGGGCGAGGCCGTCGCGATCGCAGTCGCCGAGACGCCAGCCCTGGCCGCGGACGCCGCGGCCGCGGTCGGGCTCGACCTCGACCCGCTCCCCGCCGCCTCCGACGTCGAGCGTGCCCTGGCCCCGGGCGCTCACTCCCTCTGGCCAAACGCCCCCGGCAACGTCGCCTTCGACTGGACCGACGGCGACGCCACCGCGGTGGAGGCCGCCTTCCGCCGGGCCGCCCACGTTGCCCACGTGCGGCTGGACGACACCCGGCTCGCGCCCTCGGCGCTCGAGCCGCGCGCCGCCATCGGCCAGTGGGATGCGGCCGCGGAGCGCTACACCCTGATCGCCTCCACCCAGGGGGTAGCGGTGGTGCGCCGGCTCCTCGCGGAGGGCGTCTTCAAGATCCCGCCCCAGCAGCTCCACGTGATCACCCACGACGTGGGCGGCGGCTTCGGGATGAAGGTGCAGGCCTATCCGGAATACGCGGCGCTGCTCTTCGCCGCGCGCCGGGTCGGCCGGCCGGTGAAGTGGCAGGCCACCCGCATCGAGAGCTTCCTGGCCGACACCCACGGCCGCGACGGCGTGCTCGAGGCCGAGCTGGCGCTCGATGCGGACGGCCGCTTCCTGGGCCTGCGCGTGCGCACGCGGGTCGGCATCGGGGCCTACGTCACCGCGTTCGCAGCGGTCTTCGGGACCAACAACACCAAGAACTGCCTCTCGAGCGTCTACGTCATCCCCGCCATCTGCATCGACGTCACGCTCGCCTTCACCAACGCGGCGCCGCTCGGGCCCTATCGCGGCGCCGGCCGGCCCGAGGCGCTCTATCTGATCGAGCGGCTGATCGACCAGGCGGCGCCCGCGCTGTCCATCGACCGCGTGGAGCTGCGCCGGCGGAACCTCATTCCGCCCGGCGCCATGCCCTACCGGGCAGTCAACGGACCCGTCTACGACAGCGGCGAGTTCGAGACGGTGATGGATCGGGCGCTCGAGCTGGCCGACTGGAAGGGCTTCCCGGTCCGGCGCGCGGCCTCGGAGCGGGCCGGGCGGCTGCGCGGCATCGGGCTCGGCTGCTTTCTGGAGGTGGCGGGTGGCATCCTGGACGAGACGGTGGAGCTGCGCTTCGGCGCCGATGGCACGGTGGCGCTCCACACCGGGGCTCAGCCGATGGGCCAGGGCCACCTCTCCACCTTCCCGCTGCTCATCGCCGCGCGGCTCGGCATCGACCCGAGCGCGGTGCGGCTCGTCCAGGGGGACAGTGACCACGTGCCGGCCGGCACACCGAGCGTGGCGTCACGTTCGATGATGATGGCCGGGAGCGCGGCGGCGCTCGCCTGCGACGCGGCGATCGACAAAGGGCGCAGCGTAGCGGCGCACTACTTTGAGGCCGCCGCCGAAGATGTGGAGTTCGCGGGCGGGCGCTTCCGGGTCAAGGGCACCGACCGGGCCATCGGGGTGCTCGAGCTGGCCGTCCGCGCGCGCACGCTGGCGCACGAGCCCGACGACCTGGCCGGCGGGCTCGACTCCACCGCCAAGTTCGTCTCTCCGCAGATGAGCTTCCCCAACGGCTGCCACGTGACCGAGGTCGAGATCGATCCGGAGACCGGAGCGGTGAGCGTGGTCGGCTATGCGGCGGTGGACGACGTCGGGCGCATCGTGCACGAGACCATCGTGGAGGGGCAGATCCACGGCGGCATCGCCCAGGGCCTGGGCCAGGTGCTGGGCGAGCACGTGGTCTACGACGAGCACGGCCAGCTCCTGACCGCGTCGTTCATGGACTATATGCTGCCTCGTGCCGACGACCTGCCCGCCCTGCGCGTCGGCCACCATGGGGTGCCCTGCACCACCAACCCGCTCGGCGTGAAGGGCGCGGGCGAGTCGGGCGTGGCGGGCTCGCTGCCGTCGGCGGTGAACGCGGTGCTCGACGCCCTCGCGAGCCGTGGCGTGCGCGAGCTCGACCTCCCGATGTCGCCCGCGCGGGTCTGGGCCGCGCTACAGGCTGGGGCCAGGTCTTGAAATACGACATTTCCGGACCGCAAGAGCTGACCGCACCCGCTGAAATGTCGTATTTCAAGACCTGGCCCCTTTCGCACGCCCTGGTGGGAACGCCGCGCCGGCGCTGGTAGAATGGCGCCTGGTGACGACCTCCACCGCCCCGGCCCGGACGGTTCCCGTCGGGCTGAACATCTGGTCGCGGCTGGTCGAGCACACCTTCCCGTACTTCGACAAGACGGTCGCCCCGTTCGATATCCTCTGGATGCCGGACCACGTGCAGTACGGCGCCCACAAGGTGGCCGAGGGGTGGACGCTGCTGACCTGGGCGCTCGCGCGCTACCCCGACAAGCGGTGCGGGCACGAGGTGCTCTGCAACAGCTTTCGCAACCCGGCGCACCTGGCCAAGATGGCGGCCACCGCCCAGGCACTCTCGAAGGGCCGCGTGATCCTCGGCATCGGCGCCGGCTGGAACGAGGAGGAGTACCGGGCCTACGGCTGGCCCTACCCGCCCGCGAAGGTGCGCATCGCCCAGCTCGCCGAGGCCATCGAGCTGATCCGGCGCATGTGGGCGGGCGGACCGGTCGACTATCGCGGCGAGCACTACACGATCGCAGGCGCCCACTGCGAGCCGCGGCCCGATCCGGCGCCGCCGGTCATGGTCGGCGGCTCGGGGGAGAAGTACCTGCTGCGGGTGGTCGCGAAGCACGCCGACTGGTGGAACTACGTGTGGAAGGGGCCGGAGGCCTACGCGCACAAGCAGGAGGTGCTCAAAGGCCACTGCCGCGAGGTGGGCCGCGATTACGACACCATCCAGCAGGTGGTCCGGGTCGGCATCCTGATCGCAGAGAACGAGCGCGAGGTGGAGCGGCTCAAGCGGGCGGACGGGATCCGCCCCCTCACCGACATCCAGCTCGTAGGCACGCCGGCCCAGGTCACCGAGGCGCTGCTCGGGATCATCAAGCAGGGAGCGCGCCGCCTGACCGTGAACTTCGCGGACGCGCCCCGCCCCGAAGCGACCTGGCTCTTCGCCTCCGCGGTGCTCCCACACCTCTGAGATCGCCCCCCGCGCCATGGACACGCCGCCACCCCCTCTCGCCGCGAGCCACGCCCTGTGGGAGCGCGCTCGGCGCGTGATGCCGGGCGGCGTCTACGGCCATCAGAACGGCGCCGCGCTCGGCGACTCGCATCCCCGCTTCCTCGCCCGCGTCGAGGGCCTAATTAGCGGCCGTCCTGCTCCAGGATCCGCTGCAGCCGCTCGCGCGGCACCGCGATCCTGACGCCCGCCCGCTCCTCCTCCAGCAGCATGAAGCTGCTCGAGTCCCGTTCGCCCCAGCCGCGGTTGAGTGCCTCCGTTATTTCCTCCAACGCGAGATTGGCCAGGCGCATCGGCACGCCGTGCTCGCGGCCGAGCGCGGTCGCGAGCGAGACGTCCTTGTGACCCAGGCGCAGGGCGAAGGAGGGCGGCTCGAACTCGCCGGGCAGGAACTTGTCGACGAGCACGTCGAAGGTCCGCCGGCGACCGCTGTTGCCCTGGCGCACCGCCTGCCACAGGAGCTCCGGCGCCACCCCGGCCTTCACCCCCATGCTGAACACCTCGGCCAGCACCGCCCGGATGGTGAAGCTCGCGCAGTTGTGGACGAGCTTGGCCACCGCGCCCGCGCCGACCGGCCCGACGTAGTAGGGCTGGTCCCCCATCGCCTCGAGCAGCGGCCGGTGCCGGTCGAACATCGCGCGGTCCCCGCCCACCCAGATCGCCAGCCGTCGCGTCCTCGCCCCGACCGGCCCGCCGCTCACCGGCGCGTCGAGTACATGCGCCCCGCGCGCCGCGAACAGCCCATGCAGCCGCCGCACCAGCGCGGGCGCATTGGTGCTGAGGTCGAAGAGCGCGCCGCCCTCGCGCATGCCGTGGATGAGCCCCTCCGCGCCGAGAGCGACTTGCTCGACCTCGGGCGGGCCCGGCAGCGAGGCGAACACGACCTCCGCCGCCTCCGCCACCGCGCGCGGCGTGTCCTTCCAGACCGCGCCCGCGGCCAGATGCGGGGCGGCCGCCGGCTTCCTCATGTCGTGCACGACGAGCTCGTGCCCGGCGGTCTGGAGATTCGACGCCATGCTGGCGCCCATGGTGCCGAGACCGATGAATCCGACCTTCATTGGTGGTTCCTCCCGCGGCATCTTGGCACGCGCCGCGACGACCTGTCGACGGGCCGGACGCGGTTCTCTTGACTCCCCGGCCTGGTCGGCCTAGGCTCTCATCCGGGAGGCGCGCCCGATGCCCCTGACATTCCGCAAGCTTCACCCGCACTTCGTCGCGGAGGTGAGCCCGGTCGATCTGAAGGGCGTCCACGACGCGGAGACGCTCGCCCGGATCCGGGCCGGAATGGACGAGTTCGCGGTCCTCGTCTTCCGCGATCAGGTCTGGAGCGACGCCGAGCATCTCGACTTCGCCCAGCGGCTCGACGGGATGCTCCACACCAAGCTCGGCATCAGCGCGCTGCAGAAGAACCGCTTCGGCAACGAGGCCCTCGGGGACATCTCGAACCTCGACGAGAACGGCGAGATCATGCGGTCGGACAACCGGCGCCGCATGTACGGCCTCGGGAACCGGCTGTGGCACACCGACGCCTCTTTCCAGGATCCGCCAGGCCGCTACTCCATGCTGTCGGCCAAGGTGGTGCCGCCGGTCCCGGCCGATACCGAGTACGCGGACATGCGCGCGGCCTACGACGCGCTCCCCGAGGAGGAGAAGGCCCGACTCGAAGGCCTGCGCGCGCATCACTCCATCGCCCATTCGCGCCAGACCCTCGGCTTCGAGTTCTCGGAGAACGAGCAGGAGGCGCTCAAGGGCGCGGTTCACCCCCTGGTCCGGACCATACCGCGCTCGAAGCGCCGCTCGCTCTACCTGGCCTCGCACGCCTCGCGCATCGTCGAGTGGCCGGTGCCCGAGGGGCGGCTGCTCCTGCGCGACCTCATCGAGCACGCCACGCAGCCCGCGTTCGTCTATCGCCACCAGTGGCGCGTGGGGGATCTGGTGATCTGGGACAACCGCGCCACCATGCACCGGGCGCGGCCGTTCGACGACGCCCGGTACCGTCGCGAGCTGCGGCGGGTCACCACCCTCGACGTCGAGCAGGCGGCGGTGACGAGCGGCGCCTGAGCGCGCCGCGCTCCGTCCCGACTTCTCGCGGCCGCCGCGCCTCGCCCGATGCGCACGCCCTACTCGCCCCGGAGCCACCGCCGGATCCTCTGCGTCTCCCCGCGCTACACCCCCTCATTCGGCACCTTCCACTACTCCTACCCGCTGTTCGGCGGACGCATCCGCGCCTTCATGCCCCCGCAGGGGCTGCTGGTGGTGGCGGCCTATCTGCCCGAGTCGTGGGAGGTGCGCTTCGTGGACGAGAACGCGCGCCCCGCCTCGCGGGAGGAGCTCGAGTGGGCGGACGCGGTCTTCCTGTCCGGCATGCACGTGCAGCGAGGCTTCATCGAGGACGTGATCGCCCGCGCGCACCGCGCGGGCAAGCCGGTGGTGCTGGGCGGGCCGTCGGTGTCGGGCTGCCCGGAGCACTATCCGGAGGCGGATCTGATCCAGGTCGGCGAGATGGGCGACGCGACCGACGCGATCATCCGCTGGATCGACCAGCACGCGGGGCGGCCCGCCCGGCAGCGGCGCTTCGACACCGACACGCGCCTGCCCCTCACCGACTTCCCGCTCCCCGCGTATCATCTGATCCGGCTGGACCAGTACTTCATCTCGAGCGTCCAGTTCTCGAGCGGCTGCCCCTACACGTGCGAGTTCTGTGACATCCCGGCCCTCTACGGACGGAACCCGCGGCTCAAGACGCCCGAGCAGGTGCTGGCCGAGCTGGACGCGCTGGTCGCGGGCGGCGCGGTCGCCATCTACTTCGTGGACGACAATTTCATCGCGAATCAGAAAGCCGCGCTGGAGCTGCTACCCCACCTGGTGGCCTGGCAGCGACGCCACCGCTTCCCGGTGCGCTTCGCCTGCGAGGCCACGCTCAACATCGCGAAGAGCGACCGCGTGCTCGGCCTCATGCGCGACGCCGGCTTCCAGGTGGTCTTCTGCGGGATCGAGACGCCCGAGCCGGAGGCCCTCCACGCGATCTCCAAGGACCAGAACCTCCGCATGCCCATCCTCGACGCGGTGCGGAAGCTGAACGAATACGGCTTCGAGGTGGTCTCGGGCATCATCCTGGGCCTCGACACGGACACCGACGCGACCGCGGACCACCTGATCGAGTTCATCGAAGCCTCCCAGATCCCGATGCTCACCATCAACATCCTCTACGCGCTGCCGAAGACGCCGCTGTGGACCCGCCTCGCCGCGGAGGGACGCATCCATTCCGGTAGTGGGCCCGACGGGGGGCGCGAGTCCAACGTGGTGTTCCGGCTCCCGGAGGAGACCGTGCTCGCGATGTGGCGGCGATGCATCGCGGCGGCCTACGCGCCGGAGGCGATCTACCGACGCTTCGCCCACAACCTGACCCACACCTTCGCGCGGCGCCCGCGGTATCCGCGGAACCCGCACCGGGCCTCGTGGCGCAGCGCGGTCTCGGGCCTGGCCCTGCTCGGGCGCATCGTCTGGCGCATCGGCGTGCGAGGTGACCATCGCCGGACCTTCTGGCGGGTGGCCGGCCCGGCGCTCCGGAGGGGTCAGGTCGAGGAGATGATCCAGGCCGCGGTGGTGAGCCATCATCTGATCGAGTTCACGCGCCAGTGCCTGGAGGGCCGCCAGGAGGCGTCGTTCTACGCGCCGAGCCACCCGGCCGGGCCGCCTCAGCCCATCGAGCCGCTTCGCCGGCCCCGCCCCGGGCTCCGGCGCGAGAGCGCCTCCCGCTAGGATCGAGAACAGGAGACCCCCATGTCCAATGCCGCGAATCGGCCCTCGGTGGTCAAGCGGGACCTGGCCAATGTCATCCACCCTATCGTGCCGCACAAGCAGCTCGAGGAGCAGCAGCTCGTCATCGTCTCGGCCAAGGACTCGACGGTCGTGGACGCGGACGGGCGTGAGTACCTCGACGGCATGGCCGGGCTCTGGTGCGTGAACATCGGCTACGGGCGCACCGAGCTCGCCGACGTGGCCGCCGAGCAGATGCGCCGGCTCTCCTACTACCCGCACACCGCCATGAACCTGCCCGCCGCCGCGCTCGCCGAGAAGGTCAACGGGCTCCTGGGCGGCGACAACCACGTGTACTTCGTCAGCTCCGGCTCGGAGGCCAACGAGGCCGGCTTCAAGTTCGCGCGGCAGTACGCCCGCCACGAGTTCCCCCAGCAGAACCGCTACAAGGCGATCAGCCGGTACTACGGCTATCACGGCACGACGCTCGCCACCCTCGCCGCCGGCGGCATGGGCGACCGCAAGATGAAGTTCGAGCCGCTCTCCGGCAACGACTTCGTCCACGTGGCCCCGCCCTATTGCTATCGCTGCCCGTTCGGGCTCGAGCCCACGAGCTGCGAGCTGGCCTGCGTGAAGAACATGGAGACGACCATCCAGGGCGAGGGGCCGGAGACGGTGGCCGAGGTGATCATCGAGCCGGTCATGAGCGCGGTCGGGGTGGCGGTGCCGCCCCATGGCTATCTGCCCGCGGTGGCCGATCTGTGCAAGAGGTACGGCATCCTCCTGCACGTGGACGAGGTCATCAACGGCTTCGGCCGCACCGGCCGCCTCTTCGCCCACGAGCATGCCGGCGTCAAGCCCGACATCGTCACGGTGGCCAAGGGCATCTCGAGCGCCTACCTGCCGATGGCCGCCACGGTGGTGCGCAACACCGTCTTCCAGTCTTTCCTGGGTGACCCGTCGGAGAACCGCCAGGTGAACCAGGTGAATACCTACGGCGGCCATCCGGTGGCGGCCGCGGTGGCGCTCCGGAACGTCGAGATCCTGCTGGAGGAGAAGCTGGCCCAGCGCTCCGCCGAGAACGGGGCCTATCTCCTCGACGGGCTCAAGACGCTCATGCGCCACCCGTGGGTGGGCGACGTGCGCGGCCAGGGCCTCTACGCCGGGGTCGAGCTGGTCACGGATCGCGCGTCCAAGGCGGTCATGCCGGCACCGCAGATGAAGCGGCTGGTCGAGCGCTGCCAGGAGCGCGGCGTCATCGTCGGCCGCTCCGGCGGGGGCCGCCATCTCGGCAACACGCTCGTGCTGGCGCCTCCGCTGGTCCTGACCCGCGCCGAGATCGATCGCATCGTCTCCGTGCTGGACCAGACCATTCCCGAGATCTGCCCGGAGGCCGCGGCATGATCGCCACGTTCCCGCACCACACGCTGCGCGGCAGCCACCGCGAGGTCGGCCGCCAGCACGGCGAGGCGCTCCGGTCGCTCATCCGCGCCTACCGCGAGCTGTCGACGTTGAGCGAGTGGCCGAAGGCGCCAACGAAGCGGATGGGCCTCGTTCAGCAGCCCCGCTAGTAGACGATCACGCTCCGCTTCACCTCGCCCTGCAGCATGAGGTCGAAACCCTCGTTCAGCTCGGCGAGCGGCAGCCGCCGGCTGATCAGCTCGTCGAGCTTGTACTTGCCCGACATGTAGAGGTCGATCAGCATCGGCACGTCCGTGCGCTGGTGCCCGCCCCCGAAGGACGAGCCGGTGAGCACGCGCTGCTGCAGGAAGAGCGACGGGTCGAGCGAGATCCGCGTCCCCGCGGGCGAGACGCCCACCACCACGCAGGTACCGCCCCGATGGGTGGCCAGCACGGCCTGCTCGATGGTCTTCTGGGTGCCCACCACCTCGAAGGTGTAGTCCGCGCCGCCGGTGCCGGAGAGCCGCTGGACCGCGGCCACCGGATCCTCCTTCGACGCGTCCACCACGTGGGTCGCCCCGAACTCCTCGGCCCAGGCGAGCTTCTGGCGCATCACGTCCACCGCGATGATCTTGCCCGCGCCGAGCATGCGCGCGGCCTGGATCGTGTTCAGCCCGACGCCCCCCGCCCCCCACACCGCCACGCTCGCGCCGGGCGGTACCTTGGCCCGATTGAATACCGGCCCGGCGCCGGCGAGCACGCCGCAGCTCACCAGGCAGACCACGTCGAGCGGGGCGTCGGCGCGGATCGGGATCACGCTCTGCTCGGGCAGCACCGCGTGGGTCGCGTAGCCCGCAACCTGCAGGAAATGGTAGAGCGGCTGGCCGTTGCGCCGGAAGCGGGAGGTGCCGTCGAGCATGAACCAGCGCGGCTTGTCGCGCAGCGCGCACATGGTGGGCTGCCCACCGATGCAGTACGAGCAGCGCCCGCACGAGGGGATATAGCTCGAGCAGACGTGATCGCCCGGCTTCACCGTCTCGACCCCGGGCCCGATCTTCTCCACGACCCCGGCCGCCTCGTGGCCCAGCACCACCGGCAGCGGATGTGGATAGTCCCCGGTGATCACGTGCAGGTCGCTGTGGCAGACGCCATTGGCCGCCCAGCGCACGAGCACCTCGTGCGACCCCGGCTCGAGCACCTCCACGTCCTCAACCACCACCGGCTTCTTCACCTCGTAGAGCACCGCCGCCGTCGCCCGCATGTCCGCCTCCGTGGTATTCCTCCTCTCCCTTCGGGGAGAAGCAGGGTGAGGGGCAGATTGTGAAAGAGACTGGACCTCGATGGCAAGCGCCTTTCCGGGGGCCGGCTGGTGTCTCCCCGGCGGATGCCGTATGATCCTCGCGCCATGAACTTCGACTTCTCGACCGACCAGAAATCGCTCCGGGAGCAGGCGCGGAAGTTCCTCGCCGAGCACGCCTCCTCAACCCGCGTGCGACGCATCCTGGAGGGCGCCGCGCCCTTCGACGCCGAGCTCTGGAAGGGCATGGGCGAGATGGGCTGGATGGGCACCGCCATCCCCGAGAGCCACGGCGGCGCGGGCTTCGGCTACCTCGAGCTCTGCGTGATCGCCGAGGAGCTGGGCCGGAGCCTGGCTCCCACGCCGTTCTCCTCCACGATCTACCTGGCCGCCGAGGCGATCCTGCTGGCGGGCAGCGATGCCCAGAAGAAGCGCTGGCTGCCGCGCATCGCGCAGGGCGAGGCGATCGGCTGCCTCGCGCTGTCCGAGGGGCCGCAGGTGGCGACGCCCGCCAATCTCGCGACGCGCGTCGACGGCGGGCGCGTGAGCGGCGCCAAGATCCCGGTGGCCGACGGCGACGTGGCGGATTTCGCGGTGGTGCTGGCCGGAGACGGGGCCGGCGGGCGCGCCGGCCTCTTCCTCGTCGATCTGAAGGGCGCGGGCGTGACGCGTACCGCGGTCGCCACCGTGGACCCCACCCGCTCGCACGCCCGGATCGCGCTCGAGGGCGCCGCCGCGGAGCCGCTGGGCCCGGCGGGCCAGGGCTGGCCCCTGGTCGAGCGGCTGCTGAACCGCGCGGCGGTGCTCGTGGCCTTCGAGCAGCTCGGCGGGGCCCAGGCCTCGCTCGACATGGCGCGCGAGTACGCGCTCGGCCGCTTCGCCTTCGGGCGGCAGATCGCCTCGTTCCAGGCGATCAAGCACAAGCTGGCCGACATGTACGTGGGGATCGAGCTCGCGCGCTCGAACGCCTACTACGGGGCCTGGGCGCTCTCGAAGGACGCCCCCGAGCTGCCGGTGGCCGCCGCGGCGGCGCGCGTGGCCGCGAGCGAGGCCTACTACCAGGCGGCCAAGGAGAACATCCAGGTGCACGGCGGCATGGGCTTCACCTGGGAGTTCGACTGCCATCTCCACTACCGGCGCGCCAAGCTCACCGGCCTCATGCTGGGCAGCGCGCGGCGCTGGAAGGATCTGCTGGTGACGCGGCTCGAAGCCGGCGCCGCCTAGGAGCGCATCGTGGACTTCGAGGACACCCGGGAAGAGGCGGCGTTTCGCGCGGAAGTGCGGCAGTGGCTCGGCGCGCACGCGGAGCCGAAGGGCCGCGCCTTCGAGACGTGGCAGAGCCGCTATGCGGGCCGCGAGGGCTATGACGGCCTCGAGCGCGCGCAGGCCTTCCAGCGCAAGAAGGCGGAAGCCGGTTTCGCCGCCCTGCACTGGCCCACCGAGTGGGGTGGCCGCGCCCTACCCCCGATCTATCAGGTGATCTACGCCCAGGAAGAGTCCCGCTACCTGGTCCCCCGCGGCTACTTCGAGATCGGGCTCGGCATGTGCATGCCGACGCTCTTTGCCTACGGGACCGAGGAGCAGAAGCGGCGGTATGCGCCGGCGGCCCTGCGCGGGGACGAGGTCTGGTGTCAGCTCTTCTCCGAGCCGGGCGCGGGCTCGGACCTGGCCGGCCTCCGCACCCGCGCCCAGCGCGATGGCGACGACTGGGTGATCAACGGGCAGAAGATCTGGACGTCGGGCGCGCACTGGGCCGACTGGGCCATCCTGGTGGCGCGCAGCGATCCCAAGACGGCCAAGCACAAGGGCCTCACCTTCTTCTTCCTCTCCATGAAGTCGCCGGGCATCGAGACCCGCCGCATCAAGCAGATCTCGGGTGCCTCCCACTTCAACGAGGTGTACTTCACCGACGTGCGCATCCCCGACGCCCAGCGGCTGGGGGCGGTTGGCGCGGGCTGGGGTGTGGCCATCACCACGCTGATGAACGAGCGGCTCACATCGGGCGATCTGCGCGGCCCCGACTTCGAGGAGATCTTCGGCCTCGCCCGCACGACCGCGCTGGAGGACGGCCCTGCGATCGCGAATGCGGCGGTGCGCGAGCGGCTGGCCGATCTCTACGTGAAGACCCAGGGCGTGCGGCTCACCCGCTTCCGTACCATGACCGCGCTTTCCCGCGGGGAGACGCCCGGGCCCGAGAACTCCATCGGCAAGCTCGTCAACGCGCCCAAGGCGCAGGAGATCGCTTCCTTCGCGATGGACCTGCTCGATATGGGCGGCGTGGTCATGGACAAGGACGCCGCGCCGCTGCGCGCCGCCTTCCAGGAGTCGTTGCTCTCCTCGCCGGGCGGGCGCATCGCGGCGGGCACCGACGAGATCCTGCGCAACATCATCGCGGAGCGCGTGCTCGGCCTGCCGCAGGACGTGCGGGTGGACCGCGACCTGCCCTTCGATCAGCTCCCGACCGGCAGCCGCTGAGCCGGCCGCCGAGTCAGCCGCGCGCGGGCGGAGCCGTCCCTGCTCAACGCAGCGGCTCGTCCGGCTTCAGCACCTGCACCGAGACGCGTACGTTGAACGGCAGGATCTGGCCCTCCCGACCCGGGCCACTGCCCCGTAGGCCACCGTGCAGACGCCCGCCCTGCGGCTGCTGAGACACGGCGGGCGCGGGCGCCCCGGCCGCCAGCCACGCGGCGGCCGCCAGCAGCCCCCGCCGGCGCCACTCAGCTCGCATCCGGCGGCGGCGCGATCACATCCTCGTACCGGTGCCGCCTGGTGATCAGCCCGGAGTGCTGGAAGACGTCCAGCGCGACCTCGAACGCGGGCCGGGTGATGTCCACGTGGGACGTCCAGCAGCCGAGCGTCTGGTAGTAGCCGATGGTGGACGTGAGCACGGCCCGGTCGATCTCCGGGAAGAACGCGGCTTCCGCCTCGGCGACCTTCGCGGCCGGCGTGGCGAGAAGCCAGGTCCGAGCCTTGCGGTAGGCGCGCATGAAGCTTCGGGCCATGTCCGTCCCGAGCCACTGCCGGGTCGCGGCCAGGCTCGAGAACGCCACCGGGCCGATCGCCTGTCCCACCGAGGCCACCACGTGGCCGACTCGATCGTGCTCGAGCTGCTGGGGGGCCGGTCCCTGCTGGTGGATATAGTCGCCTTCGCCCTTGCGGAACGCCGCGTCCATCTGGTCGCTCGGCACGTTCACGGCCTGGATGCTCGCGAAATCGAGCCCGCGCCGGTGGCACGCGTACTTGAACATGGCGAGCGGCTGGCCGCCGTGGTCCACGAGCACCCGCCGCCCCTTCAGCTTGTCCCACGAGAAGGCCGGGTCCGGCGCGCGCCCGGTGAGGAAGAACCCGTCCATCTCGTTGATCTGGGCGAAGTGCACCGCGGGCGGGGCCTGGCCCTTCTCGAGCGGGCCGAAGCCCTGGGACGGGGCCGACTGGCAGACGTGCACGGTGCCGGCCACGACCCCCTCGATGGCCGACTTGCCGGCCGGGGCGATCGAATGCCGGGGCTCGAGTCCCTCCCCTTTCAGGAAGCCGCCCGCGATCGTCGCGATCAGCGGAGAGTAGAAGGCGGAGAAGCGCGTGAACTGGAGGCTGATCTCGTCGCTCATGACTTGCCTCACAGGGTTATACTCACTGGTGCCATGGCCACCATCAAGCGCCCGACCGACGCCGATCTCAAAGGCCGACTGACCCCGGAACAATACAACGTCACCCAGTGCAGCGCCACCGAGCCGCCGTTCCGGAACGAGTTCTGGAACCACCACGAGCCCGGCATCTACGTGGACGTGGTCTCGGGGGAGCCGCTCTTCTCCTCGACCGACAAGTTCGACTCGGGCACCGGCTGGCCGAGCTTCGTCCGGCCGATCGAGCCGGACAACGTCGCCGAGCACGCCGACACCTCGTACGGCATGCGCCGGGTGGAAGTGCGGTCCGCCGGTGGTGACTCCCACCTGGGTCATCTCTTCCCGGACGGCCCGGCCCCCACCGGGCTCCGCTACTGCATCAACTCGGCCTCACTCCGATTCATCCCCGTCGCCAAGCTCGAAGCGGAAGGCTACGGCAAGTACCGCGCCCTCTTCGAGAAGGTCAAGCCCCAGCCCTAGGCTTCACCTCGATGGCGATCCGGCTGCTCGCCGTCTCGCTCCACCTCTGCATCCTGAGCGGGATCTTCCTGGCCGGGCCCGCGCTCGCCGTCTCGCCGCCTCGGGCCAAGGCCCCTACGGGATCCACACCGAAGGTCTCCGTCGCGCTGATCAGCGAGAGCGCGGCCGTCGAGCCCGGCGGCATGCTCTGGGTCGGGCTGCGGCAGCGCATCGCGCCGGGCTGGCACACCTACTGGCTCAACCCCGGTGACTCCGGTGAGCCGCCCACCATCGAGTGGGCGCTACCTCCGGGCTGGAGCGCGGGACCGATCGTCTGGCCGCAACCCGAGCGTCTCCCCGTGGGGCCGCTCATGAGCTACGGCTACACCAACGAGGTCGTGCTGCTCACGCGTCTCACTGCGCCGGCGGACGTTCAGGCCGGGACCTCGACCGCGCTCCGTGGCCGCGCGTCATGGCTCGTCTGCGAGAAGATCTGCATCCCGGAGGAGGCTGATCTCGCCCTGACCCTGCCGGTGGGCGGCGTGAAGCCGGCAACGGCCGCGACAGCGCCGGCCATCGAGCGGGCGCGCCGCGCGGTGCCGGCCCCGAGCCCGTGGCCGACCTCCCTGCGCGCGACGGCCGACACGGTCACGGTGTCGGTGGCCGCGCCGCGCCTGGCGGCCGACCGGATCGCGGACGTCTGGTTCTTCCCGAGCCGCTGGGGTGTCATCGATCACGCCGCCCCGCAGGCCGTCACCATCGACGAGCGAGGGATCACCCTGCGCACCGCGCGCGGGCCGCTGCCTGCGGCGGCCGAATCCGGGGTCGACGGTGTGCTCGTCATCCGCGAGCGGCTCGACCAGGGCACGGTGAGCCAGGCCTTCGAGATCCGCGCCTCGACGGAGGGCGCCGCCGCGGGTTCGCGACCGCCGTTCGCCCTCGCGACCGCGGTCGGGCTGGCCCTGGCTGGCGGGCTCATGCTCAACCTGATGCCCTGCGTCCTACCGGTGCTTTCCGTAAAGGCGATCGCCCTGGTCGGCCATGCAGAGGCGCCCACCGCGGTCCTGCGGCGGCACGGGCTCTCCTACACGGGCGGAGTCCTGGCCTCCTTCGGGGCGCTCGCGGGCGCGCTGATCGTGCTGCGCGCGGGGGGCGCCGAGATCGGCTGGGGCTTCCAGCTCCAGTCCCCTCTGGTGGTCGGAGGCCTCGCCTACGTGCTCTTCGCGCTGGCCCTGAGCCTGTCAGGGGTTCTCGTGATCGGCAGCCGGCTCACCGGCCTCGGCAAGGGCCTGGCGTCACGGCCGGGGTACGCGGGGTCCTTCTTCGCCGGCGCGCTCGCCACGGTGGCGGCCACGCCCTGCACGGCGCCGTTCATGGGCGTGGCGATCGGCTATGCGCTGACCCAGCCGCCGACGACCGCCCTCCTCGTCTTCGAGGCCCTGGGGCTGGGCTTGGCCCTTCCCTTCCTGGCCTTGAGCCTGATCCCGGGGTGGCGGCGGCGACTGCCGAAACCGGGGCCCTGGATGGAGCGGCTCAAGCAGGCCCTCGCCTTCCCGCTCTATGGGTCCGTCGCATGGCTCGTCTGGGTGGTCGGCCGGCAGGTCGGCCCCGATGGGGTGGCTCTCGTGCTGGCCGGCCTGCTCCTGATCGGCTTCGCCGCGTGGATCCACCACGGCACACGTGCCGCCGCGCCGCGCTGGCGGCGCGCCGCCACGACCGTCGCCCTCGCCTGCGTGGCGGTGGCGATCGCGCTGGCCCCGCTCGCCGCGTCGAGCCCATCCTCTTCCGCGCCCTCGCCGACGGGCGCGCGGGGGGAGCCGTTCACGCCGAAGCGCCTGGCCGAGCTGCGGGCGCAGGGGACGCCCGTCTTCGTGAACTTCACCGCGGCCTGGTGCATAACCTGTCTCGTGAACGAGCGGGTGGCGCTGCACTCGCCGGCAGTGGCAGAAGCGTTCGCGAGGAAGGGCGTCGTGTACCTGGAGGCGGACTGGACCCGCAAGAGCCCCGAGATCGCCGCCGTGCTCCAGTCATTCGGGCGCAGCGGCGTGCCGCTCTACGTGGTGTACGGCCGCACGGCCGTGCTCGCGCCCCGCGTGCTGCCCCAGATCCTGAGCGAAGGCGTCATCATCGAGGCCCTCGAGATGATCTGAACACCATGCGATCGAAAGGAGACCACCCCATGTCCGATTCCGTGAGCCGCCGCCGCTTCCTCGCCCACACCGGCGCCGCCGTCCTCGTCACGGGCGCCTCGGCCACCCTTGGACGGCCGCGGCCGTCATGGGCCGCCGCGGCCAAGGTCGGCGAGCCCGCGCCCGGCTTCACCTCGACCGCCACCAGCGGCTCCCCGGTGAGCCTCGGCTCGTACAAAGGCAAGATCGTGATCCTCGAGTGGACGAACCATGACTGTCCGTACGTGAGGAAGCACTACGAGACCGGCAACATGCAGTCGCTGCAGCGCGAGGTGACCGGCCAGGGCGTCGTCTGGCTCACCCTGATCTCCTCGTCCCCGGGCACGCAGGGCCACGTCACGCCGGCCCAGGCCGACGAGCTGACCAGCACGCGCAAGGCCGCCCCCACCGCGGTACTGCTCGACGAGAAAGGCGTGGTCGGCCGCATGTACGGCGCGACCAACACCCCGCACATGTACGTGGTGGACAAGACGGGCCTGCTCGTCTACGCGGGCGCCATCGACGATCGGCCCACGACCCGGCGGGCCGACGTGCAGGGGGCCAACAACTACGTGCGTGCGGCCCTCGAGGCGGTGGTGGCCGGCCAGCCGGTGAAGACGCCGGTGACGCGCGCCTACGGCTGCACCGTGAAGTACTCCTAGGCGGGTGCGCACGCTGACGCGCCGTCGCCTCCTGCACGGCCTGGCGGCGAGCGCGGCCGCCTCGGCGCTGCCGCGCCCCGCGCTCGCCCAGGTCGACGAGGCGGTGCGGGAGACCATGGCGGACGCGGCGCTCGCGTTTCTCGTCGCGCTCCCGGCGGACGGGCGGCGGCGCGCGGTCTTCTCCTTTGCCGACAGGGAGCGGCTCAACTGGCACTACGTGCCGCGCCGCCGCGAGGGCGTGCCCTTCAAGGACATGCCGGCGCCCGCCCGCGCCGCGGCCCACGAGCTGATGAAGTCGAGCCTCAGCGCGGTGGGCTACGGCAAGGCCATCGGCGTCATCCGACTCGAAGAGGTGCTGCGCCGCCTCGAGACCTTCGGCCTGTTGCGTGATCCCGACAACTACGCGTTCACCGTGTTCGGCACACCGGGCCCCTCGGCGCCGTGGGGCTGGCGCGTCGAGGGCCATCACCTCTCGCTGAATTTCACCCTCGTGCCCGGCCGGCCGGTGGCGATGACGCCGGCGTTCATGGGCGCCAACCCGGCGGATGTGCCGTCGGGCCCGCAGAAGGGCCTCCGCGTGCTGGCCGTCGAGCAGGACCTGGCGCGCGCGCTCGTCCAGAGCCTCACTCAGGCGCAGCGCCCTCGCGCGATCATCGCGGCCCGGTCGCTCGGCGACATCGTGACCGGGCCCAGCCGCGCCGAGAGCCTGGCCGCGCCGGCCGGACTGGCCCTGGCGGACATGACCGGGGATCAGCGGACGCACGCGATCCGGCTCGTCGAGGAATACGCGCGCAACATGCGCGGCGAGCTGGCGGAGCAGGAGCTCGGCCGGATGCACGAGGCCGGGCCCGCCCTCATCCGCTTCGCGTGGGCCGGTCCGCTCGAGCCGGGTCAGCCGCACTACTACCGGCTGCACGGCCCCACCCTGCTGATCGAGCACGACAACACCCAGAACGACGCCAACCACATCCACTCGGTCTGGCACGACCCGCGGCGCGACTTCGGGCTGGATCTGCTCCGCGCCCACTACGAGCGCGGGCACTCGCGCCACCACGCGTGAGCGGGCCCGGCAACCGTCCGATGGGGTAAGATACCGGCCGACCACCCACAAGGAGCCCATATGCCCAGCCAGGCGAGCCCGGGTTACGACACCGACATCCAGGACGTCGAGTACCTCCGTCACGGCGATCGGCCGCTGCTGGCGCGCGTGTTCACCCCTCGCGGCGACGGGCCCTTCCCGCTGGTCGTGGAGCTTCATGGGGGCGCGTGGTGCCGCGGCGACCGCATGAGCGACACCACCATCAACGAACCCCTGGCCCGGAGCGGCGTCGTGGTGGCGGCCCTCGATTTCCGCATGCCGCCCGAGGCCTCCTATCCCGGGTCGCTGGTCGACATCAGCTATGCGATCCGCTGGTTCAAGAGCCGGGCCGCCCAGTTCCGCAGCCGGCCCGATCTGGTCGGCGTGATGGGAGCCTCGAGCGGCGCCCACCAGGCCATGCTGCTCGCCATGAAGCCGCGAGATCCGAAGTACGCGGCCCTGCCCCTGTCACCTGAATTCGACGGCAGGGTCCGGTGCGCGGTGCTCTGCTGGCCGGTCATCGATCCGCTCGGGCGTTACCACTACGCCAAGAAGCTCAAGGCGGGCGGGCAGCCCTATCCAGAGGTGGTGGACCGGGTGCTGCCCTCCCATGAAGAGTACTGGCGCACCGAGGACGCGATGGCGGAGGGCAACCCGACGCTCGCGCTGGAGCGGGGCGAGCCGGTCGAGACGCCGCCCGTTCTCTATATGCAGGGCACGCGGGACATGGCGCACCCGCGCCCCGATCTCGACCGCTTCGTGGCGCACTACCGCAAGGTGGGCGGCCAGGTCGACCTCGAGCTGCTCGAGGGCGAGGCCGAGGGCTACATCAACAAGAAGCCCGTGTCACCCGCGGTGGGTCGGACGATCTCGCGCGTCATCGAGTTCGTGCACAAGCAGCTGGCGTAGCGCTCCTTCTTCGAGGGCGCGCGGGCGACCCGACTGTCCCACCTGAATTTCGGCTTGACACCTTTCTGCCCGGGCACACGTTCCGCGTCGGGGCCGATCATCGGCGGCGGGTCCAGAGGCTCGTACCCGCCAGCCTACGCACGATCGCACGGCCGGAAACGAAAGGTCCTGGCGCGTCGCGCGTTCACGCACCCTGGACGCTTCCAGGCGGTCCCGCGACCGGAGTGTAGAGTCGCGCGTTACTCTGTCGCCGCCACGTTGCGGGCGCAGCATGATGCGCAGGGCATCCGGCTCCATGCGCGGACAGCATGCGCAAGATGGCTCGGGAACGGCTGGACGTGGGCTG
>Ga0207684_10000710_pt1 | contig 39212 bp, 35 predicted proteins | sample KBSK5501metaG_FD_184342 | JGI IMG/M metagenome (GOLD analysis project Ga0207684, IMG submission 184342) | Corn, switchgrass and miscanthus rhizosphere microbial communities from Kellogg Biological Station, Michigan, USA - KBS K5-50-1 metaG... | ecosystem: Host-associated > Plants > Roots >... | reverse complement strand
TCTCGGCCATTAAGGCTAGCACGTCATCGGCGCTCGCCCCGCCCAGGTTGACGATGAAATTCGCGTGTTTCGGAGAGACCTGCGCGCCGCCGATTCGCAGCCCCTTGAGGCCGCAGGCATCGATCAGGCGCCCCGCGGAATCGCCCGGTGGATTCTTGAACGTGCTGCCCAGGCTGCGCTGCGCGATCGGTTGGGTCGCGCGCCGATGCTTCTGCACCTCCAGCAGCCGCGCGCGTACCATCGCCGCCGGCTCGCTCGTCGTCGCGAAGGTCGCCGAGGTGATGACCCATCGATCGCGCGACTGTTTGAAGACCGAATCGCGATAGGCGAAGGCGCACTCGGGCGCCGTCATCACCTGGCGCCTGCCCTGCGGGTCGACCACCTCGGCGCGCAGCAGCCGGTCCTTGACCTCACCGCCGAACGCGCCCGCGTTGCCAAACACCGAGCCGCCGACCGTGCCCGGCACCCCCGCCGCAAACTCCAGTCCGGCGCGGCCTGCCCTGGCCGTGTCTGCCGCCAGCTTGGGCATCAGGGTCCCCGCGGAAACAAACACGCTATCACCGTCGATCGAAATTCGAGCGGTGCTCAGCTTGATGGTGAGGCCTGGCAGTTCGTCGCTGGCGAACAGCGTGTTGCTGGCCGCACCGATCATGAGGTACGGGACCTGGTCGCGATTCAGCCTCCCGACCAGCTCGGGCAGCGCCGCGTCGTCGGCTAGCTCGATGAAATACCGGGCGCTCCCCCCGATCCCATACCAGCTCTGCGGCCGCAGCGGCTCATGCTCCCGAACGCCGGGATATGAAGCAAGCCACGCTATCGAGTCGGGTCGCGGCTTGTCCCGCGCGTCAGGCAACCGGCGAGCGCTCCAGCACCTCAGCCGTCTTGCCGACGGCATCGTCGAAGCCGCGAACCGACATGAAGACGATGACGTCGCCGGGCCGGGCGGTCGAAGCCAGCTTGTAGGCGGCGGAACGCGCCGAATCCACCGTCACGACTTCGTCGACACCGCGGATGCGGTTCGCCAGGTCTAGTGAGGTGACGGTGTGGGCGAGGTGCCGCTCGCGGGCGGGCTCGATCGGACCGATGACGACCAGGATGCAGCCCTGAAAAGCATCGGCGTATCCGTCCATCAGGGCGAGCGTGCGCGAGTAGGTGTGAGGAACGAAGCAGGCCAGCACCCGGCCCGGATGAAAACGTTCCTGCGCCGCCTGCAGGGTGGCGCGCACCTTCGCCGGGTGGTGCGCGTAATCGTCGACCAGGGTGACGCCGCGCACCTGGCCGCGGATCTCGAAACGGCGGGACACCCCCTGGAAGCGTCCGATGGCATCGACGGCGACGGGCACCGGCACGCCGAGCCGTACGCTGGCCGCCAGGGCCGCGAGCGCGTTGGTCGCATTGTGCTCGCCCGGAAGTCGAGTGCTGACGACGGCGAGCACTTTGCCCTCGTGCCACGCGGTGAACCGCATCCCGTCGCCGTCGATCTGGACGTCGCGTCCCTGCCAGTCGGCGCCACCCCGCAGCCCGTAGGTCTCGACATTGGCGCGCGTCCGGTTGAGAAGCCGCCGCACCGTCGGATCATCGGCGTTGGCGATCAAGCGGTCCTCCTGTCCGAGGTCCTCGAGGAACTGACGGAACACCGCCTCGTAGGCAGCCGGATCCGGAAAGACGTCGGGATGGTCCCAATCGATGTTGGTCAGTACCGCCAGCTGCGCAGAGAAATGCAGGAACTTGGGCCGGGAATCGAAGACGGCCGAGGTGTACTCATCGCCTTCGAAGACGAAATCCCGGCCGCTGCCCCAGGCGGCCGCCGAACCGAGGTCCTTGACGGCCATGCCCAGGCGAAACCCCGGGTTGCGCCCCGCCGACCGAAGAATCCAGGCGATCAGGCTGGCCGTCGTCGTCTTGCCCGCCGAGCCCGCGACCACGATGCGATATCGATCCGCGGTCAGCTCGCCCCAATATTCCGCCTCGCTGACCAGCCGGATGTGATGCCGGCGCGCCGCCTCGGTTTCGGGGTTGCCGTCGCGCACCTGGTTACCCTGGACCACGAGGTCAGGCTTCCCCCAGCGTGTGAGGTTGGCGGCGGCGTGGCCGTCGACCCACTTGATGCCGGCCCTGGTCAGGATGTCGGTGGTCGGCGGGTAGGCGTCCTCATCCGAGCCGGTTACGTCGTTGCCCAATTGCTTGGCGACCACCGCCAACCCCGACACGGCGTAGCCGCAGATACCGATGAAATGGATACGCATCAGGACCTAGCGGCGGCTTGCAGCAAGCCCGCCACCTCCTCGGCGGCACGCGGGCGACCCAGGGATCGCATGGCGTCCACCATCTTGCTATACGCGGCTGGGTCGTCGGCGATGGCCGCGATTTCCCGCGCAAGGCGCGGGCCATCACATTCCTCGTTGGCAATCACCCGAGCCGCGCCGGCGCGCTCGAACGGCTCCGCGTTCAGGCGTTGATGACCCCCGGCAAAAGGACCGGGGACGAGCAGCATGGGAATGCCAGCCGCGCTGACCTCGCTGATACTCCCGGCGCCGGCCCGGCTCACGACCAGGTCCGCCGCATGCACCTGCTCGGCAAGGTCGTCGGCAAACGCAAACGGATGGTAGCGTCCGCCCGACCGTGATTCGAGGCTCCGTAACCAGCGAACGTCACGCTCGCCGGTTTGATGCCAGACGTCCAGTCCGAGCCGGCCGGTGAGCTCCGGCATGGCGGTGGCCACCGCCTCGTTGATGCGGTGGGCTCCCTGACTGCCACCCAGGATCAGGAGTCGCCGCGGGCGCACCGGGAAGTCCTCACGCCGCTTCGAGAATTCGGTGCGGACCGGCGTACCCGTCACCACCGCCGGCGCCCGAAGATAGCGGCCCGACTCGGGATAGGCCGTCGCCACGACGCTGGCCAGGCGCGAGAGGAGCCGGGTCGCTCGGCCGGGCATCGCGTTCTGTTCCTGGAGCACGACTGGCACCCGCACCGCAGCGGCGGCGAGAACAACCGGTGCGCTGACGTAGCCGCCGGTCCCCAGCACGACATCGGGGCGAAACCGGCGCACGATGCGCGCCGATTGCAGGAGCGCCTGCGGGGCCACGAAGGGGAACGACCAATTACGCCAGAGCTTTTCCATGTCGAGCTTGGCGGCGACGATCGTCTCCATTGGGATGCCGTAGCGCGGCACGACCTGCTCCTCCATCCCTCCGCGCCGTCCGACATAGAGAAGGTGCGTGTCAGGTGCGTTCCGCGACAGCGTCTGCGCGACGGCGATCGCCGGGAACAAGTGTCCGCCCGTTCCGCCGCCCGAGATCAATACTCGCATGCCGGATCCATCCCACCTTCTCGCTCTGGGTCGAAACGTTGATCAGTATGCCGACCGCCAGTAGCGTGATCGCCAGCGATGAGCCACCATAGCTGATGAAGGGCAGCGGGATGCCGGTCGTGGGCAGGGTCACGGTGACCGCGGCGATGTTGATCAGGGCTTGCAACGCGATCCAGGTGGTGACGCCGCAGGCGAGTAGCGACCCGAAGGCGTCCGGGGCTTTCAGTGCAATCCGGTAGCCCCGATAGGCAAACAGGCCAAACAAACCGAGCACGGCGCTCGTTCCGAGCAGCCCGGTCTCCTCGCCGACGATGGCGAAGATGAAGTCGGTGTGGGCAAAGGGCAGCCACTGGTACTTCTGGATGCTGTGCCCCAGGCCAAGGCCCGCGAAGCCGCCCGATCCGAGCGCGACCACCGACTGGATCGCCTGGAAGCCGGTGTTGAGCGGGTCCGACCAGGGATCGACAAAGGCCAGGATGCGATGCAATCGATAGGGCTCCATCCGAATGAAGAGGTAGACACAGAGCGCCATGATCAGCGCCAGCAGGAGCACGTGACGCTTGCGTCCACCGGCGACCAGGAACTGGGCGAGCAGGATGCCGGCGACGATCAGCGTCGTGCCGAGGTCGCGCTCCAGGATGACGAGCAGGATCGTGAATCCGAGCAGGGCGAGAAATGGGACGACGCCGTTTTCCAGTGACGACAGCCGATCGCGGTGCCGCTCCAACCATAGAGCCATGAAGACGATGGCGGCAATCTTGGCCAGCTCGGCGGGCTGCATCTGCAGAGGTCCGAGGCGCAGCCAGCGGCGGGCGCCATTGGCCTCGATCCCGAAATGCGGCAGCAACACGAGCACCATCAGGACTACCGTCACCACTCCAAGCGGCCAGGCCAGCGGCCGGAGGCGGTGATAGTCGATGCTGGCTCCGGCAAAGAGCAGGACGACGCCCAGCCCCAGCCAGATGAGCTGGTGCTCGAAGTAGTAAGCAGGATTGTGGAACCACAACCACCCCTGCACCTCGGAAGCGGAGAAGACCATGATCAAGCCGAAGGCGGTCAGCGTGCCGACCGCGATCAGCAGCGCCCGGTCGCCGCGACGCCACAACCGGCTCGATGCCAGTGTGCGCGACGCGGCCGGAAGCTCCAGGGCGGCCCGGGCCCTCATCGACGCAGCTCGGCGAGCACCGTCGCCTTGAATTGTCGCCCCCGGTCCTCGTAGTCGCGGAACATGTCGTAACTGGTGAAGCCGGGTGACAGCAGCACCACCGAACCGGGCGCCGCCAGCGCCGCCGCTTTACGCACCGCGTCCGCCAGGTCCGCCGCCTGCTCGACGCGCGCCAGTCCGGCCTCGCCGGTGCGACGAGCCAGTTCCTCGCCGGTCTCCCCGATCGCGACCAGCGCCACCACCCGCCGCGCGATGGCCTGCGCCAGCGGCTCGATGTCGATTCCCTTGTTGCGTCCGCCGGCGATCAAGACGATCGGCTCGCTGAATGCGGCCAGGGCTTTGTAGGTCGAATCGGGGTTGGTGGCTTTCGAGTCGTTGTACCAGCGAACCCCGTTGAAGCTGCCGATCGGTTCGAGCCGGTGCTCGACGGCTTTGAACTGCCGCACCGCCTCGGCGATCCGCTCGGGCTCGACACCGGCGGCGTCGCCGGCACCGACGGCGGCCATGACGTTGCTCAGGTTGTGCTCACCGGGGAGCGGGACATCGGCAGCCCGAAGCACCCGGCGTTTCACCGCCGCGTGCGCGATCGTGATCCAGCCGTCCACCAGGCTGACGCCTCGATGGACCGGTTGGTGAAGAGCGAAGGCGATGACCTGACCTTTGCCTCGCTCTCGCATCGCGGCGCAGGCCGGGTCATCGATGTTGAGGACCGCGTGGTCCTCCGGCTGCATGAAGGCAACCGCGCGTGCCTTGATCTCGACGTAGTGTGCGAACGATTTATGGCGGTCGAGATGATCCGGGGTCACGTTGAGCACCACACCAATGTGCAACCGCGGCGTCGTGATCGATTCCAGCTGAAAGCTGCTGAGCTCCAAGACGACCCAGTGGTCCGGGCGAAGCCGGTCGATGCGGTCGAGCACCGGTTCACCAATGTTGCCGCCCCGCATCACCCGCAAGCCACCGGCGCGGAGGACCTCCGTGGTAAGCGCGGTGGTCGTGGTCTTGCCATTGGTGCCGGTGATCCCGGCGATGTGCGATGGACAGGAGCGGAAGAACAGGTCGATCTCGCTCGTGACCTCGATGCCGCGTTGTCTCGCACTCTCGACCAACGGCTCGTCCCAGGCCACTCCCGGGCTGACGACGAGAAGATCGGTGCCGTCGAGGTCTTCGCTGCTGTAGCCGCCGAGTCGTGCGGGGATCCCCGCCTTCGACAACTCCGCGCGCAGCTCGGGGGTATCGGCGCGGTCCACGACGCGCACGGACCCGCCTCGTTGCCGCATAAAGGACGCCGCTGCGCGACCGCTTCGCCCGTAGCCGACGACGAGGGCGTGGCGGCCGCTCAGATCGTTAGGGTCGCGGGATTTCCCGCGTGTGTCGATCACGCCGCGGGCCCGGGTCTCGCCAGGGCCAGCGCCAGCGCCGCGGCTAGCAGGGAGCCGGCCCAAAAATAGAGCGCGATCGGCATCTCCCTCCATCCCGAGACGATGAAATGGTTGTGGAGCGGCGACATGCGGATGATGCGCCTCCCCGTGATCTTGAAACTCGCGACCTGAGCGATCACCGAAACCGTCTCAATAACGAAGACCAACGCGAGCAACGGAAGGTACCAGAGAAAGCCGGTGGTGATGGCGGCCGCTACCATCGCCGTGCCTAGCGCGAGACTGCCGGTGTCACCCATGAAAATCCGAGCGGGAAAGAGGTTGTAGAAGAGAAAGCCACAAAGACAGCCCGCCAGGATCGCCGGCATCAGCCCGACGCTCGGGTGATGCTGCAGGACCGCGACCAGGGCGAGGGCGCCGAAACTGATGGCACCGGCTCCGGCGGCCAGCCCGTCGCTGCCGTCGGTCAAGTTGAAGGCGTTGGACCCGGCCGCCACCGCGAGCGCGCTGACCAGGATCATCCAGTTGCCGATCGCATGCCGTGAGTCGAAGGGCACCAGCTGCGAGGTCAGGCCCCATCGCAGCGCGAGGACGCCCAGCAGCGCGCCGGTCGCAAGCTGGATGACGATCTTGTAGCGCGCCTTGAGGCCGAGGTTGCGACCGCCGCGGATCGCCGCGTAGTCGTCGACGAAGCCGAGCGCTGCGCCGAGCGCCAGCGCGATCAGCACGAAGCCACCGGCGAGGGAGCGGTCGGCAAGCAGGTAGAGGAGGAGGGCCACCACCAGGAACACGAGCCCGCCCGCCGTCGGCGTTCCCGCCTTGGCGTGGTGGGCGGCCGGACCTTCCTCGCGGATCTGCTGGCCGATTCGGGCGCGGGCCAGCCGGCCGATCGCGGCCGGGAACACGAGCGCGCTGACAACGAGCGCCGCCACAAAAACGATCAGGGGCGTCATGACCCCTCGCGAATTTGCTCGACCACCCGCTCCAGCCGCATGCCGCGCGAGCCTTTGACCAGCACCTGGGTCTGCGGCGTCAGCAGTGGACCCAGCGCCGCGACGACCTCGTCGGCCCCATCGAGAACGTACGCCCGCTCCTTGGCCAGACCCGCGCGTCGCGCGGACTCCACCACCCGCGGGGCATACTCCCCGACCGCGATCACCACGTCGGCGGCCGTCCCCGCCAACGACCCGATCTCGTCGTGCGCACGCCCGGCATGGTCGCCCAGTTCCAGCATGTCGCCCAGCACCGCCACCTTGAGCGAGCCTTTGGGCGCCAGCTCGAGAACATGGAGCGCCGCCTGCATCGAACCCGGACTGGCGTTATAGGAATCGTCGATCACGGTGGCACCATTGCGCCCGGTCACGATGTTCATTCGTCGGGCGGGTGGGGTGAAGCCATGGAGAGCCGACGCGATCGCGGGCGCGTCGAACTCGAACTCGAGGGCGACCGCTGCGGCCGCCAGCCCATTCGAGATGCTGTGCTCGCCGGGGAGCCGGAGATAGACCTCGGCTTTGCCTCGAGGCGTGACCAGCGTGAAGGTGCTGCCGTCGAGGCCGTGCAGCTTGATCCGCTCGGCGCGTACCGCGGCATCGGTCGCCAGGCCGTAGAGCGTGAAGCGTCGCGCCACCGCCGACATCGCCCGTACGCGGGGATCGTCGCCATTGAGCACCGCCAACCCGCCGGGCGCCAGTCCCTCGACCAGCTCGCGTTTGGCGGCGGCAACCGCGTCGATCGATCCCAGGAACCCGACGTGGGCCAGTCCGACGTTGAGCACGACTCCGATCGTCGGCGGAGCCACCAGTGTCAGCTCGCGGATTTCGCCTGCCCGCCACATCGCGTACTCGACGACCAGGGCTCGGTCGCGCGGATCCATCTGGAAGATCGTCATCGGGATCCCGGTGTAGGTATTCAGGTTGCCCTCGCTCTTGTGCACCCGCAGGCGGCGCCCGAGCAGGTGGGCGATCAAGTCCTTGGTCGTCGTCTTTCCGGCGCTGCCGGTGATGGCCACGATCGGCAGCGCCTGGCGGCGCAAGCGATCAGCCGCGATGTCGAACAGGGCCTGCCGGGTGTCCTCGACCAGGATTACGGCGGCGTGGTCATTCGACTGGGGTGCCCGCTCGCACAGGATGCCTGCGGCGCCGCGCTCGATCGCCTGGGGAATGAAGCCATGGCCGTCCTGCTGCTCGCCCCGCAACGCCACGAAAAGGCCGCCCGGCTTCACCTCCCGCGAATCGGTAAAGAGCGCGGTCAACGCTAGATCCTCCGAACCGCTGAGGAGGCGGCCGCGAGTCGCGTCCACCACGTCCCTTACTGACATCGCCACAGCACCCCTATTGTCGCTGGCCGTCGGTGCGCCCAGTTCATGGCGCGATCTGCCACTGGGTGATCAACGCGCTGGCCACGGTTTTCCAGATGGGGGCGGCGACATAGGCGCCTTCGAACAGCACCTTCGGCTTGTTGGTGATCACCATCATGATGAACTGCGGGTGATCGGCGGGCACGAAGCCGATGAAGGAACCGATCGTCTGGTCCTTCGCGTAGCTCCCGTTTTCCGGGATGCTGGCCGTGCCGGTCTTCCCCGCGATCTGGTTCTTGAAGCCGTCGATCCGCGCCGCGAAACCGGAGCCGTGCTCGACCACACCGATCATCATCTGCTGCATCTGCTGCGCCGCTTTGGGACTGATGACCTGTCGGACAACGCGCGGTGCCACTGGGTGGCGGGTCCCGTTGCTGTCGATGACCTCGTCGACGACGTGCGGCCACACCAGGTTGCCACCGGTGGCAACCACGTTGACGGCGGCCAGCATCTCGATCGCGGTCGTATCGACGCCCTGGCCAAACGCGGCGGTGGCCAACTCAACCGGTTTCCACTTGCTGAGATCACGCAGCGGCTCCGCCGTCTCGGCAGCGACATCGATCCCAGTCGGCGCGCCGATACCGAACTTTTGGAGGTATTGGTAGAAGGGGCCCGCGCCCTCCATCTGCTGCGCCTTGATGGCACCGACGTTGAGGGAGTTCTCCAGCACCTGGGTCATGCTGACGTTCCCGTGCGCCCGGTTGTCCCAGTTACGGATGGCCACGCCGCCGACCACCGCGACGCCGGTTTCGTTGAAGCGCGTGTCCGGCGTGACGGCGTGGTCGTCGAGTGCGCCCCCTAAGGTCACGACTTTCATCACCGAGCCCGGTTCGTAGAGGTTGGAGACGATAGGGTCGATGAACTGCGAGGTCGGCGTCGTGCCAAACTGGTTGGCGTTGTAGCTGGGCACGTCGGCCCAGGCGACGATCCGGCCCGTCGTCGGCTCCATGATGATCAGCGAGCCGCTCTCAGCCTGGTACTTCTGCACTCCGTCGGCGAGCGCGCGCTCGGCGACCACCTGGATGGTCCCATCAAGCGAGAGTTGCAGCGAGGCGCCGTCGATCGGATCACGGCGCTGACGGTCGCTGAGCACGATGGGCTGGTTCGCCAGGTCGCGCACGGTCGCCTCGAAGCCGTCTTGCCCGGCGAGGATCTTGTTGTAGTAGCCCTCGATGCCGTAGTTGCCGACGCCGGCATCGTTGGTGAAGCCGAGAAGATTGGAAGCCAACGTGGAGCCGGCCACGCCACCGTCGACATACGACCGCTGGGTCTCGGCCACCTTGCCGATGCCCGGCAAGCGCAGCTTGTCCAGTTGCTGGGCGACGGAGGTGGGCACGCGCCGCGCCAGGTAGACGAACTTTCGTGTCGTCGCCAGCTTGGCCTGGATCGCGTCCGCGGTTACCTGCAGCAAGGGGGCGAGCCTGGCGGCGATATCCTGCCGCTCCCGCGCCGAAATCTGATCCGGCGAAGCGAAGATCGAGAAGACGGGCGTGTTGGTCACGAGCAGCGCGCCGTTTCGATCGAGGATGTTGCCGCGCACGGCAGGCAACGCGATCGTGTCGTCGTGGTAGGCGGAGGCCAACCGGGCCATGTCTGCGTGCCGCCAGACTTGCCAGTAGGTCAACCGGCCGAGCAGCACCAGGTAAGCGCTCAGGATGAGCGCCATCAATGTAAGGATGCGACTGCGGGGCTCGAGTTCCTGGACGCCCCTCACCGTCGCCGCTCGGTTAGTGGGTTGCTTGCGAGTTCAGCGGGCGGCCGATCACGGCGCCCAATACCGCCAGCACACCGTCCCAGACGCCGGACCGACCCTGGTTTTGCGGCCGGGGCCCGAGCGCAATCGGTGATTGCGTGGAATGGACGTACTGCCACCGGCTGGGGTGGGAGAGGCCGAGTTGCACCGCCGCGGTGGCGACGCGATTGGCGGCGAGATCGCCGGCGAGCTGGGCCAGGAGCTGGTCGTGTTCGGCGGTGAGGCGCGCTTGTTCCTGCTTCAATGTCGCGATCTGGTAGCTGGCCTGGGTGGCGGCGGCCGATTGCCCGACCAGCAGCAGGGCGGCCGCGATCAGTGCGGTCGCGCCGACCAGCGGCGAGATCGATGGCCGGCCACGACTCCGGCGCGCGCGCGAAGGGGGGAACGCGCGCGCCGGAGGGGTCGGATCGGGCCGGCGGGGCCGCAATACTAGTAGATGCCCAGGAGGGAGGGGTTCCACCATGCGGCCGCTCAGGTATTGACTTGTGGAATGACATGGGTTGGGTTCATAACTTCTCCGCGACTCGTAATTTCGCCGACCGGGCGCGGGGGTTTTCCCGCACCTCGGCCTCAGAGGGAGTGATCGGCTTGCGCGTCACGACGCGCACCGAACGCTGGTGCCCGCAGATACAAACGGGCGCTTGGGGCGGACAAATACAGTCTGTTGCTTCGACGTTGAATAGGTTCTTTGCAATCTTGTCCTCGAGGGAGTGAAAGGAGACGACCCCGACGCGCCCACCGCTTGCAAGCACTTGGATGGCTGCCTTCAACCCTTTTTCGATCGCTTCGAGCTCGCGGTTGACCGCGATCCGGAATGCCTGGAAGGTGCGGGTCGCGACGTGAATCTCGCGCGGCCAGGCGCCCCGCGGGATGGCTCCGGCTACCACGTCGACGAGATCGCTCGTAGTGGTGAACGGCGTCCGCTGTCGCCGCTCCACGATCCGACTCGCGATCCGCGCAGCCCACCGCTCCTGGCCGTAGTCATAAAGGATGCGCCGCAGCTCGCTCTCCGATTCGCGGTTGAGCAGGTCGGCGGCGGTCCACGGTTCGCTGCGATCCAGGCGCATGTCCAGCGGGCCCTCCTTCTGGAAGCTGAAACCCCGCTCCGGGTCATCCAGCTGCACTGAGGAAAGACCGAGGTCGAAGACGATGCCATTTGGTGGGCGTCCGATCCGCTCGGCCGCCCGATCGAGCTGCGCAAAGTTGGTGTGCTCCAGCATCAGGGTGATGTCCGAAGGCACCGGTTCCCGGCTAAAGCGCTCGAGGGCGGAGGCATCGCGATCGATGCCGAGCAGCACGCCGCCCGGCCGCAGGCGCTCCATCAGCGCCCGTGCATATCCCCCACCCCCCAGTGTGGCGTCGATGAACGCCTGCCCGGGAGTTGGTTGAAGGCTCGTTATGAGTTCTTGTAAAAGTACGGGTCGGTGTCCGGACGGCCCGGACGGTCGATCGAGTCGGTGGCGGCCGCGTCGGTCACGTGCGCGGGGCACGTCGCCGCTCGGCCACCTGGTCCTGAATTCGCGTGTATTCCTCGGGCGTCGCCTCGCCGATCCGGCGCCACCCCTCGTCGTTCCAGATCTCGATCAAGTTGTTGACGCCAACAATCCACGCCACGCCCGTGATGTCGGCGTACTGCCGCTGGTCGGCGGACAGGACGATTCGTCCCTGGGCGTCGAACTCGCACTCCCGGGCGGCGCCGAACATCATGCGGGCGAGCCGCCGCTCCTCCGCCGGCGTCGTCGAACCCAGCCGCAAGCCCTGCTCCTGCGCCCATTCCTGCGGCGGATAGACCTGCAGGCAGCCCTCGGCGCCCTTGGAGATCACGGTGCCACTCGGGAGTTGCTCCCGAAAGCGGGCGGGGATCGCGACTCGTCCCTTGGCGTCGACCGAGTGCCGGTAGGTGCCCAGGAACATTAGAAGTCGCCACCGGCTGTCTCACTCTCCCCACTTTTCCCCACTTTGTGCCACTTAGCAGGCCGAACGCTACCACTGCGACAGGTGCCTGTCAACAAATTCGGACTAAATCTTGTGGGCTAGTGGCGGCGCGGAAAAAGCGCCACTACATCTTGTGTCAGCCGCCGAAGGCGGCCGCGCTTTCGCGCGCGAGCGCCGGCGCCGCATGCCGCGCGCGCGAGCACACGAGCGCACGTTCTTAAGCGCGAGTGCGCCGCGCGCGGCTGGACGGCGCACCGGCGCGGTTCAGTCACTGAACTAACTGCGAACGCGACAGTGAGTCCCCCTGTGCATACGGGCGCCGCAGGAGTCTTGACAGCGAGTGCCCGGCACGGTAGACATTTGTTCACAACCAATAACGCCGCCCTAAGGAGGGGATATGGCAACCACAACCGTCAGCGCACCCGCGAAGTCGGGCGAGCTGCTCTCGGAGCGGATCGCGCCCGGCATCTTACCCAAGGTCCTCGGCCGTTTCGACATGATCGCGATCTTCGTGGCAATCGTCCTCTTCGCCGTCCAGGGTTCGGTCGTCCAACCGGCCGGCGCCTCGGCCTTCGTCTACTGGATCCTCGGATTCGTCACCTTCCTCATACCCGGCGCAATTGTGACCGGCCAGCTCGGCCTCATGTTCCCCGGTGAGGGATCGATCTACGTTTGGACCAACAAGGCGCTCGGCTCCTTCTGGGGCTTCTTCGCCGGCTTCTGCGCCTGGTGGCCCGGCACGCTTGTCATGGTCGCGACCGCCGTCCTGGTGGTCAATCTGCTGCAGTTCTTCCTGTCGCTGCCGCCGTTCAATGTCGTGAACCCGCTCGGCGCGCTCTGGCAGCAGGGGATCATCATCCTGGCGGTCATCTGGTTTTCATCCGCCCTCTCGATTCTCCGCTTCCGCGTCACGCAGAACCTGGTCAACGGCGTCTTCGTCATCTACGGCGCGGCCATCCTCACGGTCGGTCTCGCCGGCCTCGCCTGGTTGCTCGGCGGCCATCCGGCGGCCAACGACTTCTCCCGGAATGCATTCGGCCTCAACTCCGGGAACGCGACCTTCTATGGTCTCGTGATCCTTGCCCTCCTCGGCATCGAGGTGCCGCTGAACATGGGGGTGGAGATCCGCGACCGTAGGGCGATCACGAGCTACCTTGTTTGGGGCTCGATCGTCGTTATGGTCGGCTACCTGGTGCTGACCTTCGGGGCCATGGTGGTCCAAAAGAACAGCGGGCCGACCTTCAACTCGACGACCGCGATCCTCTCGGCAGTCCAAACATCGCTGGGCGCCTTTGTCGCCGCGCTCGTGACCCTGGTCATGGTCGCGTTCTTCATCTTCAATACGACCGTCTACAACTACTCGTTCGCCCGACTGCTGTTCGTCAGCGGTCTCGATCGCCGCCTACCGGCGTTCATGGGCCGCGTCAACCGGAACAAGGTGCCGCAAAACGCCGTGCTGGTCCAGGCCGTGATTACCACCGTCATCACGGCGATCGCCTACTTCGTCTTCAGCGGAAACGCGAACCTCTCGGTCGGGATTTACATCGCGTTGCAGGCGGCCGTCACTGTGATCTGGTGCCTGTCGATGGTGTTCCTCTTCACCGACGTCCTGGTCATCCGCTCGAAGTATCCGGAGGAGTTCAAGCGTGAGCAGCTCGTTCCGGTCGGGGTCTTCTGGGCCGCCTCGATCGCCGGCGCGATCGCCAGCGCGGTCGGCGTCGTCGTGACGCTCACCGGTGGCTGGATCTTTACCGGCCAGCTGCAGGGGTCCTGGAACCCGGCGGTTATCGACAACGGCCCCTGGATCTTGATTGTCGGCGGCGTCGGCATCGCCTCGCTCGCCGTGGCTGTCGTCGTCTATCTCCTGGGTTTGAACACCGCGCGCCGCGCCCTGGCAGCTGCCACCGCAACGAGTGCCGGCGCAGGGAGCTAACCAAGCGACCCATGGCGACCACCCTCACCGACATGGCGACAATCGTCGACCTCGACGCAAAACGCGCAGAGCTCGTCGCACAGGCGGAGGCATCGGGCCTCCGCCTGGTGCGCTTCCTTTATTGCGACAACGACGGCATCATCCGCGGCAAGAGCGCGGGGATCGCCAACCTAAAAGAGCGACTCGAAACCGGCATCGGTCTGACGGTCGCGATGCAGGCCTTCACCATGCTCGACCACCTGGCCAGCGTCCAGGGCATGGGTCCGGTGGGCGAGATCCGCCTGGTGCCTGACCCGACGACCTTCGCCACAGCCCCTTACGCGCCGCACACCGCCACCGTCCTCGTCGACATGCAAACCCTGGATGGGCAGCCCTACGCGGCCGACGGACGCGGCTTTCTCAAGCGCATGATCGCCCGCGCCGCCGACGAGCACGACCTCTCGCTGGTCGCCGCGTTCGAGCCCGAATGGTCGCTTGCTGTGAAAAACGGCGGCGACACCTTCTCGCCCATCGATGACAGCGGCTGCTTCACCTCGACCGGCATGAACATCGCGGCCCCCATCATCGATGAGATCATCGCCGCGCTCGAATCGCAGGGAATGACAGTCGAGCAGTACTACGCCGAGCTCGGCTGGGGTCAGCAAGAGCTGTCCATCCGTCACGCGCCCGCCCTCCAGGCGGCCGACCATCACGTCCTGTACCGGGAGACGGTTCGCGGCGTCGCGCTGAAGCATGGCCGCTACGCCTCGTTTGCACCCAAGCCGTGGGGCGACCAGGCGGGCAACGGCTGCCACCTGCACTTCTCGGGCTGGAATCCCGATCAGAGCGTCAACCGCTTCTACCAGCCAGACGCCGACTTCAACCTCTCGCCGCTGGCGCGCCAATTCATGGCGGGCATCCTCGACCATCTTCCCGCCCTCGTGGCGCTTACCTGCGCCTCGGTCAACTCCTACCGTCGGCTGCAGCCGCAGATGTGGGCGTCGGCGTTCCGCGCCTGGGGTCCGGACAACCGCGAAGGCGCATTGCGCGTCGCCTCGCCATTCAAAGGCCACGAGGCGGAGTCGACCAACGTCGAGCTAAAGTCGTCAGACTCCAGCGCTAATCCCTACATCTCGCTCGGCGGGGTCATGGCGGCTGGGCTCGACGGCATCGAGCGCGGGCTCAAGCTGCCCCCGCCCGTGAACGTCGACCCCTACAACCTCAGCGACAAAGAGCGCCAGGCGATTGGTATCGACCGGCTGCCGACGAGCCTCAAGGAAGCGGTCGCAAACCTCAAGCGCGATGAGGTGTTGCTCAAGGCCCTGGGTGAGCGCCTGGCCACGTCCTACATCGCCGTCAAAGAGCTCGACATCGATGCCTTCGCGGCCGCCGACGAGGCCTTCGAGTTCAGACAACATATCTACAAGTTTTGATTCCCTCCCCCGCTCGCGGGGGAGGGTCCGGGCCCGCCGGCCCACGCGAGCCGCGCCTAAGTGCGACGCGAGCGTTTGAGGCGTAGCGTGGGGGCCTCGGCTGCAGCCTTACTCGATGAGTGGCGGACGCTAGCGGCGATCGATCATCACTGCCATCCGTTACGACGCTGGCCCTTCCAGCTGTCGGCCGTCGAGCTGCGCGGGGCTTTCACGGAAGCGCTCGATCCTGAACTGGCTGAACATCACGTCGTCAACACGGTCGCCTACCAGGACGCCATCCGCCGAATCGCCGGCGAGTTCTCGTGTGAGGCAACCGAATCCGCCGTGCTCAGTTATCGCAATGCTGCGGAGCCCGGCGACTACGCGAGGCGCCTAATGGGACGAACAACCACCAGCCTCATGCTCGTCGACAACGGCTTCGCCACTACCGAGTCCTTCACCCTCCCAGATCAGGAGCAGGCAACCGGGATCAGCCAGCGGCTCATCATCCGGCTTGAGACCGTCGCCGAGAACCTCATCCATTACGCCAAGGACCCGCGCGAGTGGTTCGACGCGATCCGGGCCGCGTTGCGTGCGGATGTCGGGGGCGGCGCCGTCGGCGTCAAAACCATTTGCGCCTACCGCGCGACCCTCAAGCTCCAGCCGGTCGATACGGATGCCATGGGTGTTGCCTTCAGCGCAATGCGACTGCGAGCCCAGCACGGCCAGCATCCGCGTCTTTCCGGCAGCGCCCTGTGCCACGCCTTGCTCTTCGAGGCGGCGCTGGAATGCCTCGACCTCGACGTCCCGCTCCAGGTCCACTGCGGCTTCGGCGACCCCGACGAAGACCTCGCCGAAACCTCGCCCCTCGGCCTGCGACCGCTCTTTACCGACCCGACCTATCGCGGCCTTCGCATCGCGCTGCTCCACTGCTACCCCTACCACCGCGAAGCGGCCTATCTTTGCTCCGTTTTTCCCGACGTCTACATGGACCTGTCGCTGACGATTCCGTTCGCTGGCATCGACGGCTATCGCGCGATGCGCGAGGCACTCGGCTTATGCCCGACTAGCAAACTGCTCTACGCGACCGACGCGAGTCGGTATCCGGAGGTCTTCTTCGTCGCCGCCCTGGCGCATCGCGAGGCGCTCGCCGAGGCGCTCAGCGAGCTGGTCGACCGCCACATCATGAACCCTGCCGCGGCGACCAACGCTGGCCGCCAGATCATGGCCGAGAACGCGAAGCGCGTCTACCTCCTTACGGACTGAGCTGCATCGTCCAGGTCCGGCCGCCGTCCGAGGTCTTGATGAGGGTGTTGCCCGTGGGCTCGCTGCCCATCGCCCACCCGACGCTTGCGCTGACGAACTGAAGGTCCATTACACCCTGCGTCGATGGGATGCTTCCGACCGTCGACCAGTGCTGCCCGCCGTCCGAGGTAAAGAGGAGACTGTTGTTCCCCTTTCCATTGATCGTCCAGCCATGGGCGCGGTCGATGAAGTACACCTCGTACGTCTGCGGTGGCAACGACGGGCCGGACTGCCAGGAAGTCCCCGCGTCGCTCGTCGCATAGATCACGGTCTGCGCCGAGCCACCCGACGAGTAATCGGTCAGCACAAAGACCCCGGTTCGAGAGTCGGAAAAGCTCAGGCTGACGATTGAGCAGATGCAGTTTCCGGTAACCCCGGCGGGGAGCGCGATCCCTGCGTCACTCCAGGTCCGCCCGCCGTCGTGCGTTACGTAGAAGAAGGGTCCGCCGCCGGCGTTGCACCCACCTGGCACCCAACCGGTGGCGCCATTCAAAAAGACCGGGGCGCTCTTGCTGCACCGCAGTGGTAGGTGCCCAGGATTGCCGCTGGTGTCGGCCTCCGAGACCTTGCTCCAGGTCGAGCCCCCGTCCACAGTCCCGTAGAAGGCCGCGCCATCGGAGCCGGCGGCGCCTCCCAGCCGCATGAAAAGCCACCCGTGCGTGCGGTCGACGAAGTCCATCGACGCCGGCCATCCCTGATCGGCGGCCGCTTGCCCGACGTGCTGCCAGGTCCGCCCGCCGTCTGTGGTCCGATAGATCTCGACGGAGAAGTCCGGCGAGCCTGACCCGGGCTGGAGTGACGAGGCCAGCCACGCGTTGTTGGCATCAAGGAAGTAGGTGATCCAGTTACCAGCCCTGGCCGAGGTTGGCGTGACATCATCCCAGTGCGCTCCACCATCGGTGGTCCGAATAATCTGATTCGTGCCGGAACCCGCCGCCCACGCGGTCGTGGTGTTGATCGCGTGCATCGAGTCGGGCGGCCGCAACGGATTTGGCGTTCCGCTGACCGTAAGTGTTGGGCTTGCCGTTGGCTTGCCACTCGGCGACGCGAGGGCGGTTGCCGTTGGCAACCCGACGGCCGGCACGATTGAGTTCGACTGGCGAGCCCGCTGCAAGATGATCCCGAGTCCGATCGCCAGCACGAGCACGGCAGCTGCCGCTATCACCTGGAGGGCCCAGACGCTTCGTCGAGGGGCTCCGCCGATGATGCGCGCGTTCATCCCCAATGGCGGTCTGGTCGCGGCCGCGCGAGCCAGGTAGGCTTTCAGCCGCGCGTCGAAATCCTGTTGCTCAGGCATGGTCGAGCTCCTTCCGCAGGCTGGCGAGGGCGCGGGCCAGGTGGCTGCGCGCGGTTCCCGGCTGACATCCGATCAGCGCGGCGCATTCGTCGATCGTGTAGCCGTACTGGTAGTGGAGCGTCACAACGGCTCGCTGTTGGCGGCTGAGCCGGCGGTAGCAGCGATCGAGGTCCAGATCAGGTTCCTCGGGCGTTGAGCTGGCGATGGTGTCGGCCAACCAGAGCCGGGGAAGCACGCGCCCGCGAGTCCGGATGGCGCGGCGAACACAAATCTGGCGTAGCCACGCGCTTTGCTTCGAGGGATCGCGCAGCGTCGCCCACGACCGCCAGGCCAGTTCCATCGTTTCCTGAACGGCGTCTTGCGCTTCCTGGGGGTCCCGCAGGATGGAATAGGCGACCGCGAAGAGGCGGCCGCTTTCTGCATGAACAGCCGCCTCAAAGGCCGGGATGTCGCGCGCCGGGTCCTCGAGGGCCATGATCACGAAACCATAGAGTCCGCCATCAGACGTTTGGTTTACGTCCGGCGCCACGAAGTCGTTACGAAAAAGTGAGTCCGCCGATAAGCCGAGTTCTGTTCCCCGCTTCAGCCGGCGAAGCCGGCGCGCCGTGGGGCGGCAGTCATCCGTCTTCGTCGCCGGTTACCCGGCGACTCTAGCGACCTTACCCGAGGACCGGCCGAGCCAGCCGTATCGTCCTCCTATTCGGTCTTGCTCCGGGTGGGGTTTACCGAGCCAGCCGGTCTCCCGGCTGCTGGTGGGCTCTTACCCGCACCATTTCACCTTCGCCGTTGCTTGCGCGGCGGCTGTGTCTTTTCTGTGGCACTCTCCTTCGGGTCACCCCGACCGGGCGTTACCCGGCACCCTGCTCTGCGGAGCTCGGACTTTCCTCGACGGGACCATCCCGCCGCGACTGCCTGGCGGACTCGGTTGCCATTGTACCCGTGTGCTCGGCGGGGATAACGAGCCGGATAAGCCCAGCACTAGCCGCGATCAGCGCCGCGGAAACCAGGAACGTCAGCGGCAGGCCAAGCTGAATCAGCGGCCCGGAAACGGCGGACCCGATCGGCTGGCCGGTCCAATTCAGTCCCATTGACACCGCGAAGGCGCGGCCGAACCAGGCGGGATCGGTGCGTCGCTGACGCATGGAGAACATGCTGACGTCAAACGGCCCGATGGAGAGGCCGGCCACCAGCATCGCGCCGGTCGCCACCAAAGGGTTCGAGGCGAGGGCGAGCGTGGCTACGCCGGCGGCGGTCACCAGCGTCGACAGCGCCATGACCGTCAACTCCCGACCGCGGCTATCGATCCGGCCGGCGATCAAGGCGGACGGCACGGTGGCAAGGCCGTAGACGGCCCACAGTTCGCCGGCGAGCGCGGCGTTGCCGTGGAGACGCTCGAAGACCATCACCGGAATCGCGACCACGAGGATCCCCATGCCGAGGTTCATCAGGCTCATGACAAGGACAATGCCGCGTAAGGTGGCATTTCGCCGGATCACGTACACGACGCCTTGCCACGCCTGGGCGAGGACGGGGCCGGATGACGTCCGAACCATCGGCTCCGGGAGCCGAATCAATGACAGAGCCGCCGCCAGATACAGAATCGCCGTGGTCGCCAGCGCAACGCGCGAGCCGGACCATGCCGTCAACGCCCCGGCCAGCGCCGGTCCGGCGCCGATCGTTACCGCGTACGCGATGCTGTCCAAGGCATTGGCCCGATCCCAAAGGTGCTTGGGAACGACGAGGGGCAAAAGTGAGCGCGCCCCACTGTTGCTCAGCGAGAAGGTCAGCGCGCTGACCGTCACGATTGGCAGCAGCACGGCCGGCTGAAGCCGTCCGGCAGCGTCGAGCACCACGATGGCGGCCAGCGTCAGCGCGCCAACGAGGTAGTCGAGCGTGATCAGGCGTACTCGCCCATGACGGTCGAGCAGGGCGCCAGCCAGTGGGCTGACGGCGATGCCAGGCGCGATCGCGAGGAATACGGTGACCCCAGCAAGCGTCGGCGAATGAAAGCGTTGGAGGACGAAGATAACCAGCGCCAGTTGCATCATCTGACTTGCGGTCCTGGCCAATAGGACGCTCGCCGCCAGGCGAGGAAATGCCGGAATCCGAAAGAGCGCTGGATAGGTCGTGCTTTCGACCGGCACGACTCTAAAGCTTACGGAGCGAGAACTTTCTCCATCGTTTTGAACGACACTTTCGCGTAGTCCTTGAGCGCGTCGACTCCCAGCCGAGCGACCAGCAACCGGCCGGTCTCGATCACCTTCGGCGAGGCTCCTTTTGGCACGGTCAGGCCGAGCGTTTTTCCCGCTTGCTCGAGCCAGCGCAGGAAGCCATCGCGGGCCAGGATGGAGGCCGCGGCAACCGCCACGTCGGCCTCCGCTCGATGCATCTGGATCACCGGAACGCCGCTGAGTCGGGTGTCGGCCAGCAAACGGCTCTCGATGTACCGCTTGTCACCGAATTGGTCGCTCAGGATGAATTTGGGCCGGACGCCGTTTTTGATCAGGTCCTCGATCACCCGGGTATGCGTCCAGGCCAGCAGAGTGTTGAGGTTCTTCCCCTCGCTGCGCATCTGACGGTAGAGCTCGTTGTACCGTTTGGGTGCCACCAAGAGCACCGCGCGCTTTTGCTCCTCGACAACGTCCCGGATGTTGCCCGCCAGGACCCGCAACTCCCGATCGCCGACGGTCTTGCTGTCCCGGACGCTCAGCGCGCGCAGCAGCTTCGCGACTCGGTCGTCGACATAAACGCCAGCCGTCACCAGCGGCCCGAAGAAGTCGCCCTTCCCGGCTTCGTCGGTCCCGATGTGGGGCTCGTTTTCCGGCGGCGCCTCGCCTGGCGCTGAGGCCGTCGAGTGTGCCGGCGCCGGCTCTTTCGCCACCGGTTTCGCGACCGCCTCGACAATGGCGATCGCCTGGTCGAACGCGGGCGCGTGACCGGAGATCACCAGCTTGCCCGATTGGTACATGATCGCGGTCGCCTGACTCGTTCCGTCCGATAACTTCATGCGCCAGGATTCGTAGGGACCGGGTGCGAGCTCGGCGGCGGAGGCGCGGCGAAACTGTTCCAAGAGGCTCGGCTGATGCGCCTTCGACACGGCGTAGGTTGCGGTTGGACGGACCTGGCGTTGCCCCAACTCGATCTATTTGCTGGTCGTGCTGGTGGATCGCGTGCGGAAGAGCCGGCCCTCCTCGCTAGTGACGAATTTGATCGCCCCCTGGACCTCCTTCAGGACCTGCATCCAGAACCGGTCTGCCGCGTAGTAGAGGCCAAGCAGCGCCGCAACAATGATGGCCAGGTCGATGCTGCTCCGGCCTTCGCGCAGCCAGTAGACGTCGCGAAGGTTGAGCCAGAGGGCGAACTCGTCGATGACCAGGGCGGCACCGATTCCAAAGATGGTCGCCAGCCACGGGTGCAGGCGCTCCGACCACACGGTGTTGCCCAGGAAGCCGGACAGCAGCAGGATCAGAATGCCCCAGACAAAGTGATGGATGTGCAGACCGCCGCCGGTTACAACATTGCCGACCGGGAGCAGGTGATCACGGATACCGAAGGTCAGCGCCCTCAGGAAGACAAACGTGGCAATGAAGGCGATCCACATCCGCAACGCCGCCTCCCTCCGGTAATCAACGTGTTGCTGGTAGGCAACGACGATCTTCTTTCGAAGGTGGAAGCCCCGGAAGATGTTCAGGCTCCTGATGTTCATGTGCTTTGTCGCAGGCGTCGAGAATGTAACTCCGGTATAGGATATTCCCGACAATGGCGGACGTGGTTCGAGTCGTCGCGGCAGACGACCCGGTGCGCCCCTTGTTTTCGTCGGGCGGCGAGTTGACCCCTGAAGCGAAGAGCCGCCTCGGCCTCGACGCCGCGGGACTGCGTGACCTGTACCGAAACATGGTGCTGATTCGCCGCGCCGACCAGGAGGCGCTGAACCTGCAGCGACAGGGCGAGCTGGGCCTCTGGGGCCAGTATCTCGGCCAGGAGGCGATCCATGTCGGCGCCATCTCGGCACTTCGGACCGAGGATTGGATCTTTCCGAGTTATCGCGAGTTCGGCATGGCGATGGTCCGCGGGGTGGACCCGGCCGACATGCTGACGCTCTTCCGTGGGCTCTCGCACGGACCGTGGGACCCATACAAATATCACTTTGCGCCGCTCGCCATTCCAGTCGCGACCCAGGTTCCCCACGCAGTCGGATTCGCCATGGGGTGCCGCCTGAAGCACACCGACGAAGTGGTGCTCTCCACCTTCGGGGACGGCGCCACCTCAGAGGGCGACTGGCACGAAGCCATGAATTTTGCCGGCGTCTTCAAGTCGCCCGTCGTCTTCCTCTGTCAGAACAATCACTGGGCGATTTCCGTCCCGCTATCGAAGCAGACCGCCGGCTCCATCGTCGACCGCGCCAAGGGCTACGGCTTTCCGGGGATCCGGATCGACGGCAACGATGTCCTCGGCGTCTACGCGGCCGTCCGCGCGGCCGCCGCGCGCGCCCGTCAGGGGGAGGGGCCCTACCTGATCGAAGCCGTCACCTACCGCATGGGCGCGCACACGAGTTCCGATGACCCCACCCGCTACCGGCTCGACAGCGACCTGGAGGCCTGGGCTGCCCGGGATCCGATTGTCCGCTATCAGGCGTGGCTCAAGGACCAGGGGCATATCGACGACGGGCGCATCGCCGCAATAGCGGCGGAGGCGGAGTCGGCAGCCCAGGCGATGCGCGCGCGGCTCACCAGCCTGGCCGCCCCGCCGCCCGGCGAGGCGATCTTCGGCCGGGTCTATTCGAACCCGCCGGCATCGTTCGTTCAGGAACGCGAGGAGTTCGAAGCCTCGCTGGAGGACAGTTGACCGAACCGGTCACGATGGCGAAAGCCATCAACCTCTCGCTCCGCGATGCCCTGACCCGCGACGAGAACGTGCTCATCTTTGGGGAAGACGTAGGGGCACTGGGCGGGGTCTTTCGGATCACGGACGGCTTGCAGAAGGCGTTCGGCGACGAGCGCGTCTTCGATACCCCGCTGGCCGAGTCGGCGATCATCGGGATCGCCGTCGGCCTGGCGCTCCGAGGTTTTCGGCCGGTACCGGAGATCCAGTTCGATGGCTTCATCTATCCGGCGTTCGAGCAGATCGTCAGCCACGTCGCCAAGTACCGAAACCGCTCGGGCATCCCGCTGCCGATCACGATTCGCGTCCCCTTCGGCGGCAACATCGGCGCCGTCGAGCATCACTCCGAGAGTCCCGAGGTCTACTTCACCCACACCGCCGGGTTGAAAGTCGTCACGCCCTCAACGCCTGGCGATGCCTATGCCCTGCTCCAAACGGCGATCGACGACCCGGATCCCGTTGTCTTTTTTGAGCCCAAGGCCCGCTACTACACGAAGGAAGAAATCGACCCAGCCGCTCGTGTGCCGATCGGCAAGGCGCGCGTGGTACATGAAGGCTCGGGCGTTTCCGTGATCGCGTATGGGCCCACGGTCAGCGTTGCCCTTCAAGCCGCAAAGACCGCTGCGCAGGAACAGATCTCCCTCGAGGTGATCGACCTTCGCAGTCTCTCGCCGCTGGACATGGACACGGTGATGGCCTCGGTGCGCAAGACGCACCGCGCCGTGGTGGTGCACGAGGCGCCGGTCTTCTGCGGCTTCGGCGCCGAGGTCGCCGCGAGGATCAGTCACGATGCGTTCGACTTGCTCGAGGCACCGGTCTCTCGCGTCGGCGGAATGAATGTCCCCTACCCCCCAGCGCGCTACGAAAAGCTCTACCTGCCCGACGTCGATCGCATCCTGCAGGCCGTGGACGCCGCTCTCGCGTATGGCTGATCAGACCTTCAGGCTGCCGGACCTGGGCGAGGGTCTGACCGAGGCTCAGCTGGTCGCCTGGCGGGTCGAGGAAGGGGCCGCAGTGGAGGTCAACGCGCCGCTCTGCGACGTCGAGACGGCCAAGGCGGTCGTCGTGATCCCCTCGCCATTCGCGGGGACGATTCAAAAACTCCACGCTCGACCCGGAGACTCGGTTGCCGTTGGCGAGCCGCTCGTTACCATCACGGGTTCCGACGCGGGGCAGGCCGAGGCCACGCCGGGGACGCTGGTCGGCTACGGTCCCGGAGCTCCAGAATCCGGCATTCGGCGTAAAGCACGAACGACGTCCGCCGTCGCCGAGGGCGACGCCGATGTCAGGGCCGCGCCCTTTGTCCGCCAGCTCGCGAAAGATAAGGGCGTCGACCTGGCGCAGGTGACGGGCAGCGGCCCCGGCGGACGAATTACGAAAAGCGATGTCGAGGCCGCCGCTTCATCACCGGTTGCGGCCGCGCCGGCACCCGCGACGGTCCCAGCCAGAGACGGGGAGCGGCGCATCAGCGTGGTGGGAATCCGCAAGGCGATCGCCCGCCAGATGGTCCGGTCGGTCTCGACCATTCCGCAGTTCACCGAGTTCGCTGTGTTCGACGCTACCAACCTGATGACGGCCCGTGGGCAACGGAAAGCGAGCGGCCGCTCGATGACCCCTCTTCCCTATTTCATTGCGGCCGTGGTCAAGGCCGTCCGTGCCTATCCGCTGATGAACAGCTCATGGGACGAGAGCCGGGACGAGATCATCGTGAAGCAGGCGATCAACGTCGGGATCGCGGTCAACACCAGCCAGGGCTTGCTGGTGCCGGTTCTTCGTGGTGCTGACAAGCTCGAGCTGGCTGCGATCGCCGAGCAAAGCGCCCAGCTGATCGAGGGCGCCCGGGCGGGAACGCTGCCGCCCGGCCAGATGAGCGGGGGCACGATCACGGTTACCAACGTGGGCGCGAGTGGCCCGGTTGAAACCGGCACCCCGATCATCAATCCGCCGGAATGCTGCGTGGTCGCCTTCGGGGCCATCAAGCCGCGACCAATGGTGGTCGACGGTCAGGTGGTGGCCCGCAGCGGTGCCTGGATCTCGATCTCCGTCGATCATCGGATCGTCGACGGCGCGCTGGCGACCGAATTCCTCACGGCGCTGGTCTCGGAGCTGGAAAGCGTCAGTGCCTGACGAAGCCGAGCTGATCTACGACTGGAACACGGTCGATGCGCCCCCCAGGCCGTCGCACCCCGTCGCCATTCACGACGAGACGCTGCGCGACGGCATCCAGGGCCCCTCCGTGCGCGACCCCGATATCGAGCACAAGCTGCGCTTCCTGCACCTTGCTGACGAGCTCGGTGTCGGTTCGATCGACCTCGGCCTCCCGGCATCGGGGCCGCGCGCCGCTGCCGACGTCGAACGCTTGGCCGAGGAAATCCGCGACCAGCGGCTGCGCATCAAGGCGCTATGCGCCGCGCGCACGCTCGAGGGCGATATCCAGCCGGTGGTCGAGATCTCGCAGCGGGTCGGCATCCCGATCGAGGTCGCGGCCTTCATCGGCTCCAGCCCGATTCGCCAGTACGCCGAAGGCTGGACCATCGAGCAGATGGTCGACAACACCCGCAAGGCCGTACGCTATGCCCGCCAGCATCAGCTCCCGGTGCTCTACGTCACGGAAGACACGACCAGGGCCCAGCCCGAAACGCTTCGCCAGCTGTTCGGCACGGCGATCGACGAGGGCGCCGCCCGGGTCGCGGTCTGCGACACCGTCGGCCACGCGACACCCGACGGCGTCCGCGCCGTGGTCGGCTACGTCCGCCGGATGCTGGATGAGATCAAGCCCGACACCGGGCTCGACTGGCATGGGCATAGCGATCGCGGCCTCGGCGTCATCAATGCGATCGATGCCGCCCTCGCCGGTGCCGACCGGATTCATGGCTGCGCGCTCGGCCTCGGAGAGCGGGTGGGCAACACGCACCTCGATCTGCTGCTGGTCAACTTCCGGCTGCTGGGCTGGATCGACACGGATCTGACCAAGCTTCGGGAGATGGGCGAGGTGATCGCCGAGGGCACCGGGATGGCGATCCCGGCGAACTACCCCGTGCTCGGACGCGACGCCTTTCGGACGGCCACCGGCGTGCACGCCGCCGCCGTTATCAAAGCCAAGCGCAAGGGCGACGAGTGGCTCGCCAACCGCGTCTACTCCGGCGTGCCGGCCGACCTGTTCGGCTGCGAGCAGGTGATCGACATCGGCCCGATGAGTGGCGAGTCCAACGTCGTGTTCTGGCTCGAGCAGCGCGGCATCGAGCCCCGGCCCGCGCTGGTCCGCGCCATCCTCGAGCGTGCCAAGCAGGGCAATCGACTGCTCGACGAGGGCGAGATCTACGCCCTCGTCAGCCAGGGCGCGGCGAAGACCGGATCCTGAGGTTACCCTCCCCTACGCCGTTGGGGCGGTGCGCTCCGCCAGCTTGCCCAGGTTCACCATCACGATGACCGCGAGGATGGTCACCACGATGGCGTAGATGAACAGCGAGACGATCTGGGCGCCACTCCCAAAAATCTGCTTGACGAGGGCGGTGATCGCGCTGTTCCAGGCTAGCGCCGCCACCACCCCGAACGCCGCCGACGCTAGGGCAATCATGGTCTGTAAGTACGCCGCACGGTTCGACACGTAAGCCTCCTATTAATCCAACATTCCGTCCGCTGCCTAAATTCTGAATGACCAGACTCCGCCCACCCAAATTTCTGAAGGGTGTTCCCTGGTGCCGCCTCCCGGCTAATCCCGGGCTTGCGGCTCTGGGGTCGTCTTTGGCTCCCGCCCCGCCCCGGCGCAGCGGCCCCGACGAGGCTGGCTGCAACGATTTCCGGCCGAAACAGGGACCGTAACACGGGGCTGTTACGTTGGCGTCACCGAAATGCGAGAGCTGTCATCCCCCCGTTCGGCTGCCACCTGGGTCCGCTCGTTCGGACCCGCCCTGCTCGCGCTCAGCCTTGCCCTGGGGGGCGTCCCCGCCGTCCCGGCCCTGGCCAGCGACGTCAACAGCGCACACATCGACCGGCCGGTGGTGCAGCAGATGAGCGCGGGGCGACCCGTGCGGGTCATCCTGGTCGCGCGCCAGGACGTCGAGGGGCTCTTCTCCGATCTCCGTCGCAGCGGGATCAAGGGCGCGGTGCGGGTTCCCATCGCCCACGGGGTGTCGGCCGTCCTGAGCCCGGAACGGATCGCGCACTACGCGGCCGATCCGAACATCGTGCGTATCGTATACGACGCTCCGGTGCGCCTGTCCGACACGGCAGTCAGCGCGTCTCAGCTGGTGAGCCTCTATCCGGAGATTCTGGACGCCAGCCCGCTCTGGAGCAATACCTACGCCCCCCTCACCGGGAACGGAATCGGGGTGGCCGTCATCGACAGCGGCGTGCAGGCGGTGCCCGACCTGGGCACCCGCGTGCTGGTGAACCTGAACTTCAACCCCAACGTGACCACCGCCAATGACGACTTCGGCCACGGGACCGCCATCGCCGGCATCATCGGCGGCAACGGCAGCGCGAGCCAGGGCCAGTACATCGGCATGGCGCCCCAGGTGAACCTGCTCAACCTGCGGGTCAACGACGGTACCGGCGCCGCCCCGGCCTCGGCGATCATGAACGCCATCGTCTGGGCGGTCAACAACAAGCAGGCCTACAACATCCGTGTCATCAACCTGTCGCTCGTCTCCACTTACGCCGAGAGCTATCGCACCAGCGCGCTGGACGCGGCGGTCGAGTTCGCCTGGCTGAAGGGCATCGCGGTGGTCGTTGCCGCGGGCAACACCGGCCCGAACACCATGCTCTACGCGCCCGCGAACGATCCGTACGTCATCACGGTGGGCGCGACTGACGACCACAACACCCCGAATCCAAACTGGGAAACCGTCGCCACCTTCTCCGGCTACGGGGTGACCCAGGACGGCTTCTCCAAGCCCGACCTGGTCGCTCCCGGCCGGTATATCGTCAGCAACCTCGCCACCGGCAGCGCCTTCGCCCTGAACTACCCGACCTACCAGGTGGGAACGCAGTACATCCAGCTGGCCGGCACCTCGATGTCGGCTGCCGAGGTGTCCGGGTCCGCTGCCCTCTACCTCGAGGCGCATCCGAGCACGCACCCGGCGCAACTGAAGTCGGTGCTGATGGCGACGGCCCACAAGTTCGGATCAAACGGCCTGCCCGTCGGCGCCGGTTCCGGCTACCCGGATACGAAATACGCCGTCAACTACTTGGGTCTGATTGGCACGGCCGACCTTGGCCTGATCCCCAACAACTACCTGCAGGTCATGTACATGCAGGCGAATACCCTCACGAGCACGTCGACGGTCTCGTGGGACTCGGTCTCCTGGGACTCGGTGTCCTGGTCCAGCGTCAGCTGGGATTCAGTCTCCTGGAGCTCCGTATCCTGGGACGGCGTCAGCTGGGACAGCTGAAGATGAAGACGAAGCCGCTATCAAGTCAGGCGCGCATCTACATCACCGCGCTCGGCCTGCTCGCCCTGGTGGCCGCCCTGGCCCTGCTCACGCAGCGACTGCCCTCCGCCTCACTCCTCGACTTCCTGCTGGTCACGAGCCTGGGTGTCATCGCCCACGCCTTTCCGATCAAAGCCCCCCGCCACCAGTCCTACCAGGCTACCCTTCCCTTCATCGTCGTCGCCGCGGCGACCTTCAGCGCCCCCCAACTGGTCGCCTTCATCCTCCTGATCCATGTCGGCGAACAGCTCCGGGTCCGCCGTCGCTGGTACATCCAGAGCTTCAACGTCTTCGGCTATTTCCTGGCCGCGGCGATCGCCTGCGTCCTCTACCATCGGGCCGCCGCCCTCCTCCCCGTGACCGTGCTCGGCCCGATGGAAGCCGCCCTGACCGCAGGCAGCGCCTTCGTGCTCTTCAACCGCGTCTTCCTCGCGGGGATCCTCTGGCTGGCCCGCGGCGTCTCGCTGGCGCGGTCCGGACTCTTCAGGCCCGAGCTGCTGGCGGTCGACCTGATCATCACCTGGATCGCCGGCCCGATGCTGGTGCTCGACCTACTCGGCGGCTCCTGGACGATGGTGGTGGCGGCCGGCCCGTTGTTCCTGTTTCGCCCTGCCTTCGCCTCGATCCTCGGCGCTACCGAGAAAGTGGTTCGCCCGCGCCGCGCTCGAGCGGCCTGACGTTCCGCGCAGACGCTTCTCCAAAAACTTTTAGACTGACACGTCGAAGCGGTCGGGGTCCCACTCGATCCCGAGCGACGATGGCCCGGCCATGTAGCCGAGCAGGGCCGATGACGCGACCACCGCGGGGCTGGCCAGGTAACCCAGGCCGCCAACCCCCATGCGGTTCTGCCAGTTGCGATTGAAAGACGTGATCGCGACTTCGCCTTTACGCAGGGCATCAGGGCCCTGCCCGAAGCACGGGCCGCACCAGGACTCGCGAATCTCGCCACCAACGGATCGCAACACCGAGGCGATCGATTCGCCGCCCAAACGGGGTTCCGGGTTTTCGATGTCGTGCTTGACGCCGCCGGAGCCGGGGAAGATGACGAACGCCTTGGGCGCCTTCTCGAAGCCGTGCTCGCGCCCCGACCGGATCACCAGCGCCGCCTCGAGCAGGTCGTCGTATCCGCCGTTGGTGCACGACCCGATGAAGGCCTTATCGAAGGTCAGCTTCTCGAGCGCGACGTCGTCGGCCGGAAACGCATTCCCGGGGGCGAAGGGCTTGGCGATGAAGGGCACCAGCTCCGACAGGTCGAGCGTCTCGTCGATGTCCCAGGCGACCTCCGCGCCGGGCTGAAACGCAGGATACGGCAGGTCGCTGATCCCCTTGCGCCGGTACCAGTCGAGCGTCACCTCGTCGGGGGCGAAGATGCCGTTCTGCGCCTCCGCCTCGGCCATCATGTTCGTGACCGTGTTTCGATATGGGATGGGGAGCTGCCGTTGCGTATCGACGAACTCGACACTCATGCCCTGCGCCTGCGCCTTCCCCCAGCGTCGCAGCAAGGCCAGCACCACGTCCTTGCCGCTGACCCACGGCCGCAGCTTTCCGGTGAAGACGACCCTCCGCCGCTTCGCCGGCGTGAAATAGATGTAGCCCGTCGACCAGCCAAAGCCGAGCTGCGTGCTCCCCACTCCGGTGCCGACCGCGCCGTAGGCCCCATAGGCGCGGCTATGCGAATCGGCGCCGGGGATGAAGGCGCCGGGGATGACCAGCCCCTGCTCGGGGAAGTAGAAATGGAAGATGCCGTCGCCGGGCGTGGCATAGTACGGCTTGCCGATGCCGTGCAGTTGCGCGAACTCCCGGCCGATGGACGTCTGCTTGTCGTCGGCGTTGCGGCCCGAAAAAACGAAATGATCGTTCGCGATCGCCGCCTGCCGCGGAAAGATGCGGTCGCCGCCCGTGATCTGGTTGAAGGTGTGAATCGAAAACGGCGCCGTCCCGTCGGAGGCAGGCAGCAGGTCGCACCAAACGCGTAGGGTACCGCCGGGCCGCACCTGCGCATCTTTGTCGACCCGATGGGCCCAGACGATCTGCTCGGTACTGGTCAGGCCTCGCGCGGTCGCCGAATCGGGCCACTCGACCCGAGGCACCTGGACCGTGGCCTCGGCAAGCTCCCGGCGGCCGACTTTGATGATGCCGCCGGAGCGGCGGATGTCGTCTTCCATTGGGGTAAGGGGTACTGGATCGTAGGTCTTTCCGCGGGTCTCATTGGTCAGTCGCCGGCTGGCTGGATCGAAGGTCATCACGTCGCCCTCCTGCGCATCCTCGGAGGCGGCCCGGCTCTGGACCACGTGCAGGCCCAGGTTCAGCGCATTGCGGCGAAAAATATCGCCCACCCCGTCGCCGCACACGATGACGAGCTCCAGGCCCACCTCCTCGGCGACAGCTTTCAGACCCGCAGGACTCATTTCGCGGGACGAGCCGATGCCGAAGCGCTCGCCGGCAACCACGAAGGTCTCCCCGCGATGCACGCGTTGCCGGAAGTCAGGCATCAAGTAACGGAACGCGCCCAGTTTCCAACGCTCGTCGAGCCGGTCGAGGCTCTCCGACACGCAGTCATCCGCGGGGGTGATCTGATCGGTGTCGATGGCGTCCAGCTTCTTCCCCGGGATCTTCGGATCCCAGAAGATCAGTGTCCTCCCGCGAACTAATTGCTCCGCGCCCTGCGTGGCGGTGACCGCGGACGTGGCCGGCTTCGCGGGCGACGCGGCGCCCGACTTCGGACGCGCAGGCTGGATCGTGTTCACGAGGCGCGCGATGATTCAACCCTCTCGAGCCGCTCGAGCACGGCATCGGCTGCTGCGGTGGTGGTCAGGGTTCCGCCAAGGTCTTTTGTCGTCCGCCGATCGCGCGCCGCGGACCTGACGGCCGCCTCGATCTGCAGCGCGCCCGCAAGGTCGCCCACGTGTCTCAGCATCATCGCACCTGCGAGGATGGCCCCGACCGGGTTCGCGATGCCTTTACCCGCGTGCTTCGGCGCCGACCCGTGAACCGGCTCGAACAGGCCCCGCCGGTTGTCCGGGTTGATGTTCGCCGAGGGCGCCTGCCCCAGGCCGCCGACCAGCTCCGACGCAAGGTCGCTCAGGATGTCGCCGAACATGTTGGAGGTGACGACGACGTCGAAACGACCGGGGTCCTTCACCAGCTGCATCGCGGCCGCGTCGACGAAGAGATGCTCCGCCTCGAGGTCGGACGCGGCCTGCCGCTCAAGGGCGAAGACCCGCTGCCAGAGGTTGTGCGCGTGATAGAGCGCGTTGCTCTTGTCGACCATGGTGACCCGCCCTCGGCTGCCGGCGACCCGCCGCTGGCGCGCCAGCTCGAAGGCGTAGTGGACGATGCGCTCGACCCCCTTGCGGGTGTTGATGTCCTCCTGGATCGCGATCTCGTCGGACGTCCCACGCTTGAACTGGCCGCCGATCCCGACGTAGGCGCCTTCTGTGTTTTCGCGCACGACGACCAGGTCGATCGAGGAGGCCTCGCGCAGCGGCGTCAGCCCGGGCGCGAGCAGCCGGGACGGCCGCAGGTTGACCCAGAGGTCCAGCTCGAACCGCAGGCGGAGCAGGAGCCCGGCGGCATACTGCGGATTTTGGACACGCGGGTCGCCGACCGCACCCAGGTAGATGGCATCGACCTGCTCGAGCTCGCTGAAGACCGAGTCGGGCAGGATCTCGCCGGTACGCAGGTACCGATCGGCGCCCAGGTCATAGGTGACGAAATCCAGGTCGGTCCCGGTCGCGGCCGTGACCGCCTGCAGGATCCGAATTCCCTGGGCGATGACCTCCGGGCCAATGCCGTCGCCCGGGATCACGGCGATCAGAAACGGCATCGGCTACAAGCATATCGGCAGCGCTCGGAGAAGGATTCCGGCCTATTAAGCGATACCAGTACATAGTGCTGACCGAGGAGACGGCCCTCAGCGTGGCGCTCGGCAAGATGCGCCGCCTGCGTCGCGTCCGCCGCCTCTCGCGGCTGACCTACTGGGCGGCCTGGGGATTCGTCGGGGTCGTATGTCTCCTGCTGCTTGCCGGCGGCGTCGCCGGTCTGGCCTCGGGCTAAGAGGCCCCACCCTGCGCTCCCCCCGAGGGGGAGGGATTCGCAGGGGTCTTCGACGTCTCGACGAGCCGGGTGAGGGTCTGTTTCGCGCGCCCGCTGTCCAGGGACTCGCGGGCGAGCGCCATTGCCTGAGGCCACTGGTCGGCCTTGCCGGCCGCCAGGATGGCGGCCGCGGCGTTGAGGACGACGACCTCGCGGCGGGGCCCGGCTTCTCCGTCGAGAACCTGCCGGAGCAGGGCCGCGTTCTCGTCCGGCGTCCCTCCCCGCAGGTCCTCCGGGCGGGAGCGCCCGAGACCGATGTCGTTGGGATCGAGCTCGTACTCTTTGACGCTGCCGTCCTTCAACTCGAAGACCCGCGAGGGACCGGTGGTGGTCAGCTCATCGAGCCCGTCTTCGCCATAGAAGACGAGCGCCCGCTCGTGGCCGAGGTCCTGCAACACCCGGATCATCAAGGGCGCGAGCGCCGGGGCACCGACGCCGAGCGCCTGGCGGCGCACCCGGCCGGGGTTGGCCAGCGGGCCGAGCACGTTGAAGACGGTGCGGACACCGAGCTCACTGCGTGCCGGGCCCGCATACCGCATCGCCGGGTGAAACGTCGGGGCAAAGCAGAAGCCCATCCCGGTGACGTCGATGCAGCGCCGCACGCCCTCGGGACTCAGCCTGATGTCGACCCCGAGGGCCTCGAGGACGTCGGCGCTGCCGCAGCGGCTGGAGGCCGCACGATTGCCATGCTTGGCTACCGAAATGCCGGCGCCCGCGGCCACGAATGCCGCCGCCGTCGAGATATTGAAGGTGCCGGCGCGGTCGCCGCCGGTACCGCAGGTATCGATCGTGCCTGGCGGCACCTCGAGGGGTGTGGCGTGCGCCCGCATCGACTCGACGAACCCAGTCATCTCTTCAACCGTCTCGCCCTTCGCCCGCAACGCGATCAAAAGTCCCGCGAGCTGTCCCGTCGTCACCTCGCCCGCCATCACCTGATCCATCACATCGCGTGCCTGCGCGCGAGTCAGGGGCGTTCCCTCGAGCAGCTGCTCGATCGCCTGACTCGGCGTCACGGCCGCGGGTACTGATAGGCGGCGGGCGTGGCCATCACTAGCAAGGCCAGGAGCATCCGGTAGCAGGTCGGGTAGTCGTTCGACCGGTAGCGGACCGTTCGCCCGCCGGCGCGCTGAACGTCGGGAATCTGTTCGCAAAGATCCGCCATGCTGGCGTTCATCCAGTCGATCTCGAGCGTGAAGGGGCCCTTGGGCCGGTACAACGGCCGTCGGGCGCGAGTGGCGTAGGCGCGGTAGGCGCCCTCCTCGATCCGCCGGCAGGCTTCGGTCGGGTGCAGCGAACGGGCCGCCTGGCGGCCGAGTGCGTGCTTGACGACCACACCCTCGATCCCGGCCAGTTCGGTCGCCGCTTCGTCGATGGTGGCCTGGTCGCCCGTCAACAGCGCCGTCCGGACGCCGAAGCTGCCGGCAAGCGCGGCATTGAGCGTCGCCTCGCTCTGCTCGCGGCCATTGATCCGCAGGGCGTAGATGGTCCGGCCGCCGTAGGTGTGATCCATGATGGCGCCCTCGCTCCCCACCGAGGCGTGGTAGCCGACGAAGAAGGCGACTTCGAAAGTAGGGTCCAGGCCGGCGCCCATCGACAACGGCTTATCCGCCCCGCTGATCACTTCGACACCGTCGTCCAACTCGTCCAGGAAGAAGTTGCGCATGTCGCCGTGCGAGTCGTTGACGACGAACCGGGTGGCGCCGGCCCGGCGCGCGCCGGCAACCGCGGCGTTCGTCTCGGCGGTCATCAGGCGGCAGGAACGCTCGTACTCGGGCATCCCTCGCATGACCTGGTGGAGATGGACGATGCCGGCCACCCCCTCCATGTCGACCGAAATGAAGACGCCGTTCCGCTCCAGCGAGTGAGGGCGCCGCGCTGTGGCCAAGGCCCTCCAATTCTAGGCAGGCTCCCGGCCGGCTCTCTGGAAGGCAAGCGTTTGGGTCCCGATCAGCCCCGGCCACGGCAAACGTTTGGGACAGGGCATGCTTGACGGCCCGGAGGAAAGGAAGTGGGGTCCTGGTTCCGGGGGGCTTGGAACAAGAACCCCACCGGAAAGTATAGGGAACTGCCCCTCCGTTTTCTACCCATGCCACGTGCCGATCTTGCGCTGAGCCGCAACGATCAGTAGCGGGCGACCCGTCGTAATCCGTCCGCCACCTTGTCCGGGTTGAGCATGAACGCGTGTTCGAGGCTGGGGCTGAACGGCATCGCGGGCACGTCCGGGCTGGCAATCCGGCTGACCGGCGCATCAAGGCTGGCAAAGCATCGCTCAGCGAGCTCAGCCGCGATCTCAGCCCCGAATCCGCCCGTTCGGTTTGCCTCGTAGATCACGGCCACGCGTCCGGTTTTCTCGATTGAGCGCGAGCACGTCTCGATGTCCCAGGGGCGGAGCGTTCGCAGGTCGATGATCTCCACTTCGATCCCGTCGTTACTGAGCCGCGCGGCTGCTTGCGCGGTGACGGCTCGCATGAACCCGTAGGTCACCGCGGTGAGGTCGACGCCCTCCCGGACCACGCTCGCCAACCCCAACGGACGAATCGCTGCCTCACCGTCGGCTACGTCCTGACGCTCGGCACGATAGAGCTTCTTCGGCTCGAGGAAGATCACCGGGTTCGGGTCACGAATGGCCGCCTTGAGCAGCCCCTTCGCATCGGCCGGCGTCGATGGCAAGACCACCTTGAGGCCGGGGACGTGGCAGTAAAACGCTTCCGGCGATTGCGAGTGGTAGAGCGCGCCGCGAACGCCGCCGCCGGTCGGCGCCCGAATCACCAATGGACATGAAAAGTCGCCGTTCGATCGGTACCTTACCTTGGCGATCTCGTTGACGATCTGGTTGAAGGCCGGGTAGCTGTAATCCGCGAACTGCATCTCGGCGACCGGCAGAAAGCCCTCGAGCGCCAGCCCCTGGGCGACTGCAGCGATGCTCGACTCCGCCAGCGGCGTGTCCAGGACGCGCTGTGCGCCAAACCGCTGCTGCAATCCCTCCGTCGCCCTGAAAACACCACCCTTGAGGCCCACGTCCTGGCCCAGCACGCAGACGCGATCATCGCGTTCCATCTCTTCGTAGAGCGCGTCGCGGACCGCCTGCACCAGGGTGCGGTCAGGCATCAGCGTACACATGGCGGCCGAGTGATGCGGGGTCAGGATCCGGGGCCGCTTCAGCCGCGTCGGTGGCCCGCTCGGCCTCTCCATTGACGTCTTCGCGCAGCGCTGCGTCATCGTCCGCGTTGAGCCAGCCCCGTTCGACCAGCGCATCCCGCATCCGGGGAATCGGGTCGCGCTCGGCTTCGGCCGCCAGCTCGCCGGCATCGCGGTAGGCACGCTGGTCGTCGTCGGTCGAATGCGATTGCAAGCGCAGGACCTCGGCCTCGATCAGGCTTGGCCCCTCCCCGGCTCGTGCCCGCCGTGCCGCCTCTTGCACCACGGCGTGGACGGCGAAAAAGTCGTCGCCGCTGACCCGCACGCCAGGAATGCCGTAGGCTGCGGCGCGTTCGGCGACGCCGGGACCGGCCACCTGGAGCCGCTGCGGCACGGAGATCGCCCAGTGGTTGTTCTCGCAGAAAAAGATCACCGGGCAGCGATGGATGGCGGCGAAGTTTAAACCCTCGTGAAAATCGCCCTGGCTGGTCGCCCCCTCACCAAAGCTGACGTAGCAGAGGGCCCCCTCCCCTCTCCATTTCAACGCCAGCCCGATGCCGGCTGCCTTGGGGATCTGCGGCCCGACCGTGCTGGACCCGATGATGACGCCCCGGCGGCGACTGCCGAAATTTCCCGGCGTCTGGCGCCCGCCACTCGACGGGTCAGCCGCCCGGGCGAATGCCGCGAGCATGAGCTCTTCCGGGGTGAACCCGCAGGCGAGGGCCGCAGCGAAATTCCGGTAGTACAGGCAGAACCGGTCGAAGCCCGGCCGCAAAGCGGTGATGGCCGCCACCTGGGCGACCTCGTGACCGCGCGGCGAGATGATGAAGGCGAGCTTGCCCGCGCGGTTGAGGACAAAGCGCCGGTCGTCAAGGGCGCGCGCCCGAAGCACGGTGCGATAGGCGTCGAGAATCCGCTCGCGCATCAACGATGGATCGTCGCTGGGCAACGCGAGAAACTCTAACGGAGTTCAGCCGGTCAAAAAACCGATCGGCGTACCGGAGGTTTCTATCTCGGCTCCTGGCGCCGTCGAGTAGGGAGTCATGACATAGAGGCCCGGCGAGCCGCCAATTGCGTTTGGACGCCACAGCACCAGCCGTCCATCGGGCAGCCACGACTGCCGCCCCATCGCGGGGCGTACGCCCGACGGTCCAAAGCGGACGATCGATCCATCGGCGACCTTTACCAGGTCGGTCCCGTATTGCTCCAGGTTGGGATTGCCGGACGGCGGACCAGTGCTCGTGCTCACAAGTCCCGACCCGGTCGCTCCGGCAACACTTAGCGTCGAACCATCGGGCGAGAAGAACGCATCGCCGACATACGTGAAGCGCGGCAGGGCGAGGGACAGATCCGTCGTCTTGCCACCGGGATCAACAATCCGAAGTGCGTGCTGATTTGGGATGAGGTAGCCAGACGATGTGGGAAAACATGCAATCGACTCATCCGCTGCTGAATCACTGAAGATGCAATGGCTGGGTGTCGCGAGCGGTCGGATGGTGCCGGTCGCCACGTCAAGCTCGCGGACTCCGCCAAAAGCCCCGAACGTCGTGTTGAATGGTCGATAGCCGGAGAAGTCCATCGGCAGGCTGTCGAGGACTACACCCTTCGGAGTCCAGGCGTAGGCCTCGAGGACGAGAGGGTAAGTAAGCGTCGCTAGCTGCCGGGCCGATCCGCTCCCACCGACGTACAGCGACTGGCTGGAGCTGTCAGGACTCTGAGACGCCCATACCCATTGAGTCCCGGCGGGATTTGGCACCAGTCCTCCGAAACCGGTGAGCCGGTAGGGCCTGATATCGAGACGCTCGATCGTTCCGTCATGATGCAATGCTTGAAGGGTGCCATCGCTACCGCGAATGAAAACGCGCGATCCCGACGCGGCGAGGACCATTGCGCCCGGCGGAACCGACAACTCGTTGGCGCCGCGCCCATCGGTCGATACGAGCATGATCTTTCCCGCCTGGTTGGCCGTCGGAGCCGTCGTTTCGACGACAAGCCGCACCAGCGGCCCCGATTGCGCGCTGGCTGCGACGCTGCCACGCGTGCTGGCAGTCGCGGAAGCAGCTTGGCTGGCGGATGGCGTGGTCCCACACGCGCTGAGCAGGATGGCCACGAGCAGGGCGAAGGGGGCCCGCACAAACAGCCTTAACGCTGCAGCGGTCTGCTCGGTTACTGCCGCCGCCTGCGCCTAACCCGTCGGCCGGACGACGCCGATGCCCAGCCCGTCGCCGACCGGAACGATGGTCGCCTCGAGCTGCTCGTGCCGCAGAAAGTGCTCGTTAAAGGCCCGCAACGCGTCGGTGTCCTCGTCGTGCACACCGGCCGCGATCCTCCCGCTCCAGAGCACGTTGTCGACGGTGATCATGCCGCCCGGCGCCATCTTTGGCAGCAGCGCATCGAGGTAGGCGACGTACTCCGTCTTGATGGCGTCGATGAAGGCAAACTCAATGCCGGGAGCCAGCCGCGGCAGGACCCGCAGCGCTGGCTCGTTGATGACGCGGACGCGGTCGGTCACGCCGGCGCGCAGCCAGTAGCGGCGGGCCCGGTCGGTGCGCGACCGATCGGGGTCGATGGTGTCGATCCGCCCGCCGGCCGGCAGCCCGCTCGCCATCCACAGGGTCGAGAAGCCGATCGCCGTGCCGATTTCCAGGACGCGCTTCGGTGCCATCGCCATCACCAGGACCCGCAGCAGCCGGCCGGAGGCAGGACTGACGATCGGCACGCCCTCGGCCCGACCGGTCTTGAGCATCTCCTCCAGCACGGGCCCCAAGGGGGCGTGGACGCCCTCCAGGTATTGCAGGTATACGTCAGTGACCTGCATGAGCCTCCTGCCGCACGGGAAAGTGATTCACTGGCCCGTGGCCATGTCCAATTCCGGGCGCCTGCGCCAGTGCGCTGGAAAGGTAGGCGCGGGCGTCGCCCACGGCGGTGACAAGATCTTCGCCGCGTCCCAGGGCGGCGGCGATGGCGGCCGAGAAGGTGCAGCCAGTGCCGTGAGTGCTCGTGGTCGCGATCCGGGCCGCTCGAAACTCGTGGACGCCGTCGCTGTCCACCAGCAGGTCGACGACCGGGTCCTCATCCGAGTGGCCGCCTTTGATCACCACGGCATGCGCTCCAAGCTCCATGATGGCGCGTCCCGCCGCGACCCTGTCGCCCGCAGCCCGGATCCTTAGCCCGGTCAAGACCTCGGCTTCCGGAATGTTGGGCGTGACCACGTGGGCGAGCGGCAGCAGCATCCGGCGAAGCGTGTCGACCGCATCCTCGCGGAGCAGACGATCCCCGCTCTTGGCGATCATCACCGGGTCAACGACGAGCGGGCGTAGTCCGTGGCGCCGCAGCCCCGCGACGACGCTCTCGATGATCGCTGCGCTCGACAGCATGCCAGTCTTCAGCGCGGCGATCGAGAAATCTTCCGCCAGCGCATCGAGCTGGGCGGCGATGACGCCCGCATCGATCTCCTGGACCGCGCGCACGCCGACGGTGTTTTGGGCCGTGATCGCGGTGATGACGCTGACGCCGTAGACGCCCAACGCCGCGAAGGTCTTCAGATCGGCCTGGATGCCGGCGCCGGCACCCGAGTCCGATCCGGCGATCGTGAGCACGACGGGCACCGTCATGCCATCACCTTCCGTAGCCCAATGTATGACCCCGCCGCAACCACGACGCTGGCAATGCCTGAGATGTCCGCGCCGTGCAGCGCATCGATCAGCGGCTGATTCAGAAAGCGTGCGCCGGGGAAGGCGGTCGAGAACAGGTTGGGGTAGTTGACGAAGACCAGGCTGACGGCGGTGCCGATCACCCAGGCCAGCAGCGCGGGGCGGGCTTTCCCCTGACCAAAAACAAAA
>Ga0207684_10000709_pt1 | contig 39272 bp, 29 predicted proteins | sample KBSK5501metaG_FD_184342 | JGI IMG/M metagenome (GOLD analysis project Ga0207684, IMG submission 184342) | Corn, switchgrass and miscanthus rhizosphere microbial communities from Kellogg Biological Station, Michigan, USA - KBS K5-50-1 metaG... | ecosystem: Host-associated > Plants > Roots >... | reverse complement strand
CCATGCGCCTGGCGATTGACACGTCCGGCATCGACCAGGCGATGGTCGTGCTGGACGGCCGCCGGGTGCTGGCGGCGGAAGATTGGATCCGGCGCCGCGACGACCAGCCGGTACTGGCGCGCCTCGAGGCGCTGGTGATCAAAGCGGGCGGGCGGCCGGATGACCTCGATGCGGTGGCAGCCGCGCGCGGTCCGGGCTCGTTTACCGGCCTGCGGGTTGGGCTCTCGCTGGCGGCGGGGCTGGCTTACGCCCGGCACATTCCCCTCCATCTCGTCGACAGCTTGCCAATCCTTGCCCGCCGGGCCGACGGCGACCCGGCCACCGTCGCCCTGCGCGATGCCGGGCGTGCCGAGGTGTTCGCATGGCGTGAGGGGGAGCCCGTGCGGCGCATGCCTGTGGCCGAGCTCGCTGGCTGGCTCCCGACCTCGGCACGGGTTATCACCGAGCCGGCCGCGATGCTGACGAGCTGGTCTCCGGCCCAGGCTCACCTGGAGATCGCCCAGGCCGACCGGCGGCCCCTGAGCGCCGCGCTTGCCGATTCCGCTATTTGGACCTTCGAATCCCAAAAACCACTGCGATATGATGAAGTGCAAGCGCTCTACGTCCAGCCCGCGGCCGCGGAGGAGCGCGCCAGGAAGGCCTTATGATGCAGCTAAAATCGCGAGTACTCGTCGACGCCATGCGCGAGGATGACATCCCGCAGGTGCAGGCGATCGAGCGCGAGATTTTCCCGACGCCCTGGCCACGCAACGCCTACTACCGGGAGCTTCATCACAACCGCTCCGCCTACTATCTCGTGCTGCGGCGCGACGAGGACATCGTCGGCTATGCGGGGCTCTGGAAGATGAGCGACGAGGCGCACATCACCACTGTCGGCGTGCGCGCCGACCAGCAGGGCAAGGGGTACGGCCATGCCTTGATGGCCGCGCTGATCCAGCGTGCCTATCAACTGGGATCGCGGTGGCTGACGCTCGAGGTGCGGCCCTCGAACGAAGTCGCGGTCCGCCTTTACGAAAAGTTCGGCTTCAAGGTGATTGGCCGGCGTCGCGGCTACTACACCGACAACAACGAGGACGCGATCGTGATGTGGTCTGACTCGATCCAGTCGCCGACCTTCAAGAAGCGCTTCAACGACATCATGGGGACGCTCGAGATCGAAGGGCTCGACAGCAGCACGCCGGAGTAGTCACCAAGACCCGGCGCGTTCTGGCGATCGAGACCTCCTGCGATGAAACCGCGGCGGCTGTCGTAGCCGACGGTCCGCGCCTGCTCTCCAACGTCATCCGGTCGCAGGATGCGCTGCATGCGCCGTACGGCGGGGTCGTCCCCGAGCTGGCGGCCCGGGCCCACCTGCAGACGCTGATCCCGGTCATCGAGCGCGCCATGGAGGTCGCCGGCACCCGCTGGGATCAGATCGATGCCGTGGGCGTCACGCGCGGACCGGGGCTGATCGGCTGCCTGCTTGTCGGGGTCAACCTGGCGCAGGCGATCGCCTGGGCGCGAGGACTCCCGGTCATCGGCGTCAGCCATCTGGCCGCCCACGTCTACGCCGGGCTGCTCGAGGACGACCAGCTGCGCCCGCCGCTGCTGGGGTTGGTCGTGTCCGGCGGCCACAGCGACCTCATCCGGTGGCAGGCAAATGGCGAGATCGCCGTGATCGGCCGAACCCGCGACGATGCTGCGGGAGAGGCGTTCGACAAGGGCGCGCGCATCCTGGGTCTGCCGTTTCCGGGCGGTCCGGCGATCGACAAGCTGGCGCCAACCGGCGATCCGCGGGCGGTAGCATTTCCGAGGCCGCGGGCGCCGGGGCTGGACTTCAGCTTCAGCGGCGTCAAGACCGCCCTCCTCTACGAAGTTCGTAAACGCAAAACGCTGAGCGAGCAGGCGCGGGCCGACCTGGCCGCCAGCTACCAGGAGGCGATCGTCGACGCTCTCCTCCAGCGAGTCGAAGCTGCGATATCTTCCACCGCCCTCGGCCATTTCCCTCCCTCGCTTGCGGGGGAGGGTCAGGGTGGGGGCACTACGCCGACCATCGTGATCGGCGGTGGCGTGGCGCGGAACAGCCGGCTCCGCGCGGCGGCCCAGGCGCGGCTTGGCCATCTCGCCCGGCTGATCATTCCCGCGCCCGAGCTGTGCACGGACAACGCCGCCATGATCGGGGTCGCCGCGCTCATCGAGTGGGACCGGCGAGGCCCGGACCCGGCGCCTTTCGACGCGGACCCGAGCCTCGCTTTCAGTTAGCTACTGCAGACTGACCTCGACCGCATGCGCCAGCACCTCGGCGCCCAAGGTGGACGGGTGAATGTTGCATGTGCCGTCCGGATACTTGATCAGTAACCCCGCCGCGCAACTGTCACCGCCCACGGAGAGCGCAATCGCGCTGAATGCGCTGAAGCCGTCTGCCACCCGACCCCCGAAGCCCTGCGTTACGCCTGCCACGACGGCGTCGAGGGATGAAATGACGAAGACCTGGACCGGGTCTTTGTAATTGAGCGCGTAGTAGGTGAGCGCGACAATCCTGCCCTGGTAGCCCGTGCCGCGAATCGCCTGATAAATCGCCGTCAGGTTTGCCTGGACGCTAGCGAAGAGCGCGGGGAGGCCGGCGAGGATGCACGCCGGATCATTGAGGCAGGCCTTCTGCAGCAGGAAGAGATCGTTCGCACCAATCGTCATCGTCACCAGCGAGGTGTGCTGGTGCGCTCGCAGGAATGCCAGGGCGTAGCTGAGCTGCGATCCCTGGTAGTTGACGTGGAGGTCGCCGACCGAACGGAAAGCCTGGCAGCCGTTGTCCGGAGCCGAGGTCGAGATCAGGCTGCCACTGGTTTCGCCAGGACACGCCGCGTTCCGGACAGCTACGTCCCGCACGCCGGCGAGGTCCTCTGGGTAGCCGATGAATCCGTCCGCATCGCTGGGGGCGACAAACGGGCTGTAACCGAACGGCACCGAATCGCCAAGCGCTAGGTAGGTGGGTGACTCCGCTGCCAGGGCGGGGGTCGCCATAAGGGCGATGGCGGCGGCAACGGCGAGCGCCAGAACGCGAAAACCCCTCTTCATCGAATTCCTCCCAAGTCCCGAAAGATCTTTACCGGAGCCTAGCGCGTTCGCCGCGCCCTGACAAGACCCCGAAGCAGACCTGCTCGCGGACCTTCTCCCCGGGTTGAAACTGACCTGCACATCGGCTACAATTAGCACTCGGGCCAATTGAGTGCTAAACCGACATATAGTCACCACCTAAGGAGGGTTCCATGAAGCTACGTCCACTGGGCGACCGCGTCGTGATCAAGCCCGTCGAGCGTGAGGAAAAGACCAAGAGCGGCATCGTGCTGCCCGACACCGCCAAGGAGAAACCACAGGAAGGCATGGTCGAGGCCGTCGGCAACGGCCGGTTCATCGAGACCAGCGGCAAGCGGGAGCCGCTTGACGTCAAGGTCGGTGACCGTGTTGTCTACGCGAAGTACTCTGGCAGTGAGATCAAGCTCGACGAGATCGAATACCTGATCCTGTCCGAGAAGGACATCCTGGCCGTCGTCGCCAACGGCAAGAGCTAACCACCGCCGATCGAGGACAAGCCAGCCTTCGGGCTGGCTTTTTCTTTACGAAACTGGCTTCGGGCGCGGGATCATCGGCAGCCCCAGCATCGCTTCGTTCATCTCCGCGTATTGCTCCGAGCTGCGCCAGTCGTAGTGCGGATTGCGCCAGCGAATATAGCCGCGGTAGTCGATCAAGAACAGCGAGCGGTGCGCCACGCCACGCTCCTCGTTCAGGACGCCATACTTTCGAGTGACCGACTTATCCCAGTCGGCGAGTAGGGGAAAGGGAAGATCACCGAGACTCTTGGCGTAGGCCTTGTGCGCCCAGATATGGTCGACGCTGATGCCGAGCACCTGCGTCTCTCCCTTGACGAACTGCTCGTGATCGCCTCGCAAGGAGGTGAGCTCATTCGTTCAACCAGGGCTGAAGTCGAAGACGTAGAAGGCGAGCAGCACGTGCTTGCTGCCGCGGAAGGATGCGAGGCTGACCGGGTCGCCGTCAGGCGTCCCCGGCAGCGTGAAGTCCGGCGCCTGGTCGCCGACACCAGGCATCGACGGCATGGTGCTCGACATCGACCTATTGTAGTGCCGTGATTTTCCGCGACCGGCTCGACGCCGGCGAGCGGCTTGCTGCCGCGCTCCAGCATTACCGAGATGCGCCGGCAACCGTCGTCCTCGGTATCCCGCGTGGCGGCGTCGTGGTGGCGCGGGCGATCGCGGTCGCGCTGCATTTGCCGCTCGGCATCTGCCCGGTGCGCAAGCTCGGCGCTCCTGAGAACCCGGAGCTGGCGGTCGGCGCGGTTGACGATCAGGGCGTCATCGTGCTGGATCACAAGTTGAGCCGGCACCTGGGACTTTCAGACGACGATCTTTTGGACGGCGCCGCGCGCCAACGTGAGGAAATACAGCGGTGGTTGGCGGGATTGGGTTCGAATGCCGTGCCACCGTTGGATGGGCGGACCGCGATCCTGACCGACGACGGCGTCGCCACCGGCTACACCGCCCAGGCCGGCATCGAGTCGCTTCGCCGGCGCGGGGCAAAGCGGGTCGTGCTGGCGGTGCCGGTCGCGCCCCCCGATACCGCGGCGGTGCTGGCCCCGCAGGTCGATGAGTTCGTCTGTCTCGTCACCCCGGAGCCGTTCTACGCCGTCGGCAACTTCTTCAAAGAGTGGCCACAGGTCACCGACGACGAGGTGCGAGCGCTGTTGCTGACGGGTAACACGTTGTAGCGGAGGTTTTACACGGGCAAGGACGGCCTCCCACCGCCGGTTACAGCGGTGTGAAGCTCGCCAAGGGCAAGGGGGAGAAGGGCGCCCAGCAGTCCGCGGCCGCCTTCAGCCCCATCGACCGCGTCGGCCTGCTTGGCCTCCTCGACCAGGTGGTCAACGGTTCCCAGACGGGCGTGCTCGAGCTGCACGAGCCGCGCGGGAACTGGGTGTATGCCTTCCAGGGCGGCGCCCTGACCCACGCCAGCGGCGGCCGGGTCCGCGGCGCGCGGCAGGCCTTCGACCTGCTTTGGGAATTCCAGAGCGGCGAGTGCTCGTTCAGGCAAGGGGCCGATCCCAACCTGGCGGGCAACCTTTATATCGACAAGGGTCGCCTCCTCGACCTGCTGCGGCGAAGCCAGGCTGCTCTACAGGGTCCGTCGGCGCCCTATATCCCACCGGATCAGCAACGCCCGATCCCGCCTGCCGCGTGGCAGCCGGGGGTGCAACCGGCTCCCCCCTGGGGCGCGGGTGGCTACCCACAGCAGCCGCAATTCCCACAGCCGCAACAGCCGGGTTACCCGCCGCAGCCGCCGCAGGGTTACCCTCCCCAGCAGCAGGGCTACCCGACGCAGCCGCCTCAGGCTTATCCCCAGCAACCGCCTCAGGGATACCCCCAGCAACCGCCTCAGGGATACCCCCAGCAGCCGCCCCAGGGTTATCCTCAGCCCCAGCAGGCTGGTTATCCGCAGCAGCAAGCTCCCGGCTTCCCCGGAGCCCCGTATCCGGCTGCCCCGTATCCGGGCGCGCAGCCGCAGGCCCAGCCGTACCCACAACCAGCGTATCCCCAGGCACCCGGGGCGATGGCGCCCCCGGCTGGCCAGCCGCAGTCCCCCTATCCCGCGTACCCGCAGCCACAGGCCTTGCCGGCGCAGCAGCCGATGGCGGCTCAGCCTCCGGTTGCCCCGCCCGCGCCGCACCGACCCATCACACCCCCGAGCTTTTCCGTGCCGCCGATGGCCATTCCCCGGAAGCGCGAAGCAGCTCCACTCCCGAGCTACCAGCCGCCCGCCGGCGCCCCAACGCCGCTGGCGCCCGAGCCGGCCAAGACGTCAGCGGCCAAAGACGACCTTGCCGCGCTGCGCGCTAGCCTGGTCGCGCAGGCGCCGCCCGTTGCGCAGGCGCCGAACGCACCCGCCTGGGGTGTTCGCGGCGGAGAACCCGTCGCCCCGCCCATCGTTCCCGGAGGCAAGGGAGCCAAGGGCAAGGGCAAGGGCAAGGACAAGCGCTCAAAGGTCGCCGTTGTCCAGGGAAAGGCCGCTGCGCCGAAGGCCGACTCCAAGCTCAAGGCCGCCATCAAGATCCAGCTGATCAAGTTCCTCCTCTGGGCGTGCGAGCGCCGGTACTCGCCGGACGACCACTGGACACTCAAAGACGCCTTCGAGATCTCGACCATGGAGTTGCGTGATCAGTTCATCGGCGCTTTCTCCGAGTCGTTCAAGGCAGCCAAGCAAAAACGCGATGACAACTTCGACGACACGGATGACATGGCCGCCGGTCGCATGCGCGGTCGTGGCCGCCGCCGCTAACTCGCCTCAGCGGTAGCGGCCGTCAGGCCGCCGCGCTTTCGCGCGTGAGCGCCGGCGCCGCATGCCGCTTGTGCGAGCAGATGAGCGCACGTTCTTACGCGCGAATGCGCCGCAAGCGGCTGGGCGGCGCATCGGCGCATTTAGTTTCTGATCTAACCGTTGACGGGTAGACTTGCCCTTGATTTGGCAAGCTCCCCCACGGCCGCAGAGCGCGGTGTCGATCTCCTCGCCGGACTGAATCCACCGCAGCGCGCGGCCGTCACCGCGGACGACGGTCCTCTGCTGATTTTCGCCGGAGCCGGCAGCGGCAAGACGCGCGTGTTGACCCATCGCATCGCCTGGCTCATTCAGCAGGGTCGAGCCGAGCCGAACGAGATCCTGGCGGTCACCTTCACGAACAAGGCGGCGCGCGAGATGCGCGGTCGCGTCGAGAGCCTCGTCAATCTGAGCGCGGGCGCGATCTGGATGGGGACGTTCCATGCGATCGGCGTGCGCATCCTTCGCCGCGACGGGAGTGCCGATGGCGTCGACCGGCACTTCATCATCTACGACGAGGCGGATCGGCTTGCTGTCATCAAGCGGGTCATGACCGATCTTCGACTCGATGAGAAGCGCTATCCACCGAGCGGCATGGTGGCGCTCATCTCACGCGCGAAAGATGAAGTCATCAGCGCCGAAGACCAGCTGAAGGCGGCGGGTACCCACAACGAGGAGCTGGCGGCGCAGATCCGGCTGCGCTACGACGCGTTCCTGGAGCAGAACAATGCGCTCGACTTCGACGATTTGCTGATGCGCACCGTCTGGTTGTTCGACCGCCACCCCGAGGTGCTGGAGAAATACCAGAAGCGCTTCAAATACGTCATGGTCGACGAGTACCAGGACACCAACCGCGCCCAATACCTGTTGGTCCGGCATCTTGCGGGCAAGCACCGCAATCTCGCCGTCGTCGGTGACGACGATCAGTCGATCTACAAGTTCCGCGGCGCCGATGTGCGCAACATCCTGTCATTCGAGCACGACTACCCGGACGCGAAGATCATCAAGCTGGAGCAGAACTACCGCTCGACGCAGATGATCCTCGACGCGGCCTACCACGTCATCAAGGCCAACCCGAACCGCGCCGAGAAGCGCCTCTGGACCGACCGGCCTGGTGGCCCGAAGATCGTGGTGGCGCAAACCTACGACGAGCAGGAGGAGGCGCAGGCGGTCGCGCGGGAAGCGATGCGGCTGGTCGCCGAGGGCGACAACCGGCTTGGCGACATCGCCGTCCTCTACCGCACAAACGCCCAATCCCGGGCGCTCGAAGAAGTCCTGCTCAGGCGCGGCGTGCCCTACCGGCTGATCGGCGGGCTACGGTTCTACGAGCGCCGCGAGGTGAAGGACGTGATGGCGTACCTGCGTCTGATCGCCAACCCGCAGGACACGCTGAGCTTCTCGCGCATCATCAATGTCCCGCGGCGAAAGCTGGGGGAGAAATCGCTGGCGCAGCTCGGGTACTGGGCGGACGCGCACGGCCTGTCGGCCTGGGACGCGCTCAACCGACTCGACGAAATGGACGACGTGACCCCGGCAGCTAAGGGCGCGCTCGCCGAATTCCGCGACCTCATCAATGAGGTTCGTGCCGCGTCACAGGAGCGCCGGCTCGTGGACACCATTGACCTGCTGTTGATGCGCAGCGCCTACGAACGGTACGTCAAGGACGCCGGCTCGGACGGCGACGAGCGCTGGGCCAACGTGCTCGAGCTTCGCGGCCTGGCCTCCGAATACGACGGGTTACCGCCCGGCGAGGGCTTGCAGGCTTTCCTCGAGGAGACGGCGCTGATGAGTGATGTCGACACCATGCAGGAGGGAACGCAGGGCATGACGCTCATCACCCTGCACATGGTGAAGGGCCTCGAGTTTCCGGTGGTCTTCATGCTGGGGATGGAGGAGGGGCTGTTCCCGCACAGCCGAAGTCTCGATTCGCCGGAGGAGCTCGAAGAAGAGCGGCGGCTGGCCTACGTCGGCATGACCCGCGCGAAGGATCGCCTGTATCTGTTTCACGCCTTTCGGCGACACCTGTGGGGCAGCGCCAATCTCAATCTACCGTCGCGCTTCCTGAAGGATATCCCTTCCGAGCTCGTCGACGGTCCGGCGGGCATCCCGTCCGGCATCGATGGAGAGGGCATGGCCCCGGCGCGCCTCGTCGAGGCCACACGTCCCGGTGCGCCCCTCGAGCTCCGGCAGCGATACCACCCTGGCGACAACCTCGAGCACCGCTCGTGGGGCCATGGCCGAGTGATGAAGAGCACGATGACCCGGACGGACGAAGAGCTCATCGTCAAGTTCGACAAGGTCGGCGTGAAAATCCTCGCGGTCAGCCTGGCGCCGATCACCAAGTTGTGAGCAGGGCCCCCACGCCAGACGCCTCAAACGCTCGCATCGCACAAAGCGCGGCTCGCGTGGGCCGGCAGGCCCGGCCCTCCGCCGCGAGCGGGGGAGGGGAAATTGAGGCCGCAAGAGCGCGGGTCATCGAGTTGCGAAAGCTGATCGAGAAGGCGAATCGCGAGTACTACGTTCTCGACAATCCGGAGATTACCGACGCCGAGTACGACGCGCTCTTCCGCGAGCTGGTCGAACTCGAGACGCAGTTTCCCGAGCTAGTCACGCCCGATTCGCCGACGCAACGCGTTGGCGGCCCGCCCTCGGACGCCTTCGCCAAGGTCACCCACCGCACGCCGATGCTGAGCCTCGGAAATGCCTTCGAGCGCGATGAGGTCCGCGAGTTCGACAAGCGTGTGCACCGCGGCCTGGGTGATCTCAAGGTCGAGTACGTAACCGAGCTCAAGATCGATGGGCTGGCGATGAGCCTGCTGTACGAGCAGGGTCGCTACACGATCGGCGCCACCCGTGGCGACGGTTACGTGGGTGAGGACGTCACGCCCAACGTTAAGACGATCCCCAGTGTTCCGCTCTCGGTCACGATCCCCAAGGAGTTCCCGCAAGCGTTCGAGGTGCGAGGCGAGGTCTACATGCCCAAGCGCAGCTTCCAGCGCTTGAATTCCGAGCTGGCCGCCGAAGGCAAACCGCCCTTCGCGAACCCGCGCAACGCGGCCGCCGGCGCCGTCCGCCAGCTCGACCCGCGGATCACGGCGCGCCGGCGCCTCGATACCTTCATCTATGCGCTCGATCCTCCCGGTAGCGCCAAAAGCCAGGAGCAGATCCTCGAGCGACTCGCCCAGATGGGCTTTCACGTCAACGACAAGCGTCGCACCCATTCCGACATCGAGGCGGTGATCGCCTTCCTCGACGAGTGGCAGGAGAAGCGTCACGGCCTCGACTACGAGATCGACGGCATCGTCATCAAGGTCAACGACCTGGGGCAGCAGGCGGAGTTAGGGTTCGTGTCCCGGAGTCCGCGCTGGGCGCTGGCCTTCAAGTTTCCACCCGAGCAGGCGGAAACCGTCGTCGAGGACATCAAGATCTACGTCGGGCGCACGGGTGCGGCGACGCCGGTGGCGTGGCTGCGGCCGACCCAGATCGCAGGCGTGACCGTGAGCCGCGCGACCCTGCACAACGAAGACGAAGTCGCGCGCAAGGATGTGCGACCGCAAGACCACGTCATCATCCAGCGCGCGGGTGATGTGATCCCCGAGGTGGTTCGAGTCCTGAAAGAGAAGCGACCGAAATCAAGCCGGCCGTGGCACATGCCGAAGAAATGCCCAGAGTGCGGGACCGACCTGGTGCGGGAGCCGGGCGAAGCCGCCACCCGCTGCATCAATCCAACCTGCCCCGCCCAGGTGCTCGAGCATCTGCGGCACTTCGTCGGGTCGCTCGACATCGAGGGCTTCGGGTACGCGACGTTACAGCAGCTGATCGACCGCAAGCTGGTCAAGGATCCGGCAGACCTCTATCACCTGACCAAGCAGCAGTTGCTGTCATTGGAGGGCTTTGCGGACAAGTCCGCGCAGAACCTGCTCGATCGCATCGAAGCCAGCAAGTCGACGACGTTTCTACGGTTTCTCGCTGCGCTCGGCATCAACCATGTCGGCTGGACCATGGCCGGCCTGCTCGCCGACCACTTCGGTGCCATCGAGCGACTCCAGGCCGCCAGCGTTGACGACCTCCGTGCCGTCGGCGGGGTGGGCCCGGTCGTGGCGGAGGAAGTCCACGAATACCTTCAGCGGCCAGAGTCGCGCCGCCTCATCAAGCGGCTGCTGGACGCCGGGATCATCATCAAGCCACCGGAGCGGGTCGACGGCCCACTGTCAGGGAAGACATTCGTGTTGACCGGCACCCTAATCTCGCTAACCCGGGGCCAGGCGGAAGAGCGAATCAAGTCGCTGGGTGGCACCGTCGGCTCGAGCGTGACAAAGAAGACCGACTACCTGGTGGTGGGGGCGGACCCGGGCTCGAAGCTTGAAAAGGCCCAGCGCCTCAAGGTCCCGATCCTCGATGAGGCGGCCTTCCTAGCCCTGCTCAGCAATTGAATTCCCTCGGGTGCTTCCACGCGATCCACCCGCTGAAGCCAACAAACGCGACGGCGACGACGTACCCGATCGTGCCGCCGAGCATGGCTGATCAGAGGGCGGAGGTCATTTCTAGATTAGTTGTGGGCGCATTCCTTATCGGGCTTGCCATTCGGAAGCCACGCTTGATCGACGACCAGATCGCCACTCGGTGTTCTCCAGGCGCGCAGAACGCCGGATGTCAGGTCTCTTCGCGCCGCACGATCAGGTCGTCAGGCTCCTTTCCTTTTGGCGCTCTACACTGGCCCAATGACTTTGACGTCTGAACAGCAAGCACGGTTTGATTCTCTGGCGAAAGAGATTGGTGACGAATTGATTGTTCAAGTGCTCGGCATAGGCAGACCCATGAGAACAGAAGCCGAAATTCGGAGGGTCGCCATTCTTGTTGCGGACGAGGTCTGGGGAGCGATTGACCCGGTGCCCCGAACCGGCCCACCGCCCATGTAGTGGTGGCCCGTGCCTCGCCCTAATCCACGCCCCTATACGCCCAAACGGGAAGATTGCCGAGAACCGCAGGGGGTGCCAAGTGAGTTCACTGGACTGTCAGTGAAGGATACAGGGCGAACCCAGTGTCCTTGTAACGAATCGTGACAGGTCCTTAACTTCTCTTTCCGGGTCCGAGACCCATCATGCGATCGTGGCCTTCCTCAACGTTCTGGCCGGCCCAGGTGCACGCGCCCTCGATAGGTTTCGAAGGATCGGTGCCCGTGGGTTGCTGGCCCTGCTGACGGCGGCCGCTCTGATGCTGATCACGGTGCTGGGCGCGTTGCTGCCGGATGGCACCTTCGCGCTCACCTGGTACGTCCCGGTGCTGGACAGCGCCATGGTGGTAACCCTTGGGGTGGTCCTGGCACTCTCCTCCGCGGACGTCCTCCTTCGCCGCCACAGCCGGTCGTTGCCACTGGTATTTGCCAGCGTCGCGCTGGGGATCTTGTGGATCCAGCACATGCTGACCTTCCCCGGTGTGGTTCCGTCCCGGCTGCCCTTTGTGACCAACCAGACCGCCGCCTTAGTCTTCCATGCCGGCCACATCGGGACGCCGGTGCTCTTCGTATGGATCCTGCTGCATCGGCCTCGTCCGCTGGAGCGCCCCCGTCACTCGCTGCTCCGGACCGTCGTGCTGGCCATGGGGATCAGCGTCGCGGTCATCGCAATCACCGCAGGCCTGGCCCTGGTGCTGCCCCCGCTGATGGTCGGAGTCCGCTTCACCGAATTCAACACGCTGCTGCAGGCCGCCCCCTTCATTGTGGTCGCCTTCGCCGCCGCCGCCTACCGGACAGGGCGCTGCCCGGAGCGGCGCATCGAGGCGAGCGTCATCGCGGGCCTGCTCCTGGTCACGGTCGAGACCATGATGTTCATGTTCATGGGGGCGCCCTATGACGGTTTCTGGTACGTCGGCCACGCCCTCATGGTGCTGCCGTGTGCCGCGCTGCTGGTCGGCACGGTCGGTCTCTACGTGGCGGCACGCCACGAAGCGGATGTCCAGCTGCGCGTCATGGAGCGGCTCAAGGAATCAGAGCGGCATCTGCAGGTCATCATCGACACCTCACCGAGCGCCGTGATCACCGCCGATGAGAACGGCATGATCACCGGCTGGAACCGCAAGGCGGAGGAGATCTTCGGCTGGTCGCACGACGAGGCGATCGGCCGGACACTCGCAGGGACCATCATTCCACGCCGTTACCGCGAGGCCCACCAGCGCGGGCTGAATTGGTTCATCGAAACGGGCGAGGGCAAGCTCCTCAGCGGGCCGGTCGAGCTGTCGGCGTTGCACCGGGACGGAGACGAGTTCCCGGTCGAGATTTCGGTTTCGCCGACCCGGCGCGCCGGGGCACGCGTCGAGTTTGTCGCCTTCATCAGCGATATCAGTGTCCGGCGCATGGCCGACCGCCTTCGCGCCGTGCAGTTTGCCGTCACCAGGCCGCTGGCCAACGCCGCCACCTGGACGGAGGCGGCGCCCCAGATGCTGCAGGGCGTCTGCGAAACGCTCGGCTGGCCCGTCGGGGAATTCTGGGCAGTCGACCAGGAGGCGAACGTCCTTCGCCTGGCGTACGGCTGGTACCGGGCGTCGCGGGATTTCGCAGCCTTCGAAGCTTCGGGCCGCGACATCAGCTTTGCCCGCGGCGTCGGCTTACTGGGCCGGGTATGGGCGACCGGCCGTGCCCGATCGATCGAGGACCTCGCCGCTGACCCGGATTCGCAGCGCGCCGCGGCCGCCGGCAGGAGCGGACTCCACGGCCAGTTCGCCTTTGCCGTCACCAATGGCCGAAAGGTCACCGGCGTGGTCGCGCTCTTCAGCAACGAGATTCGTTCCCTCGATCGCGCCACGTTGCGGGTGATGGCCGACATCGGCAGCCAGATCGGCAACTTCATCGAGCGGCGCCGGGCCGAGGACGAATTACGGCGGAGTGGCGATCGGATCCGGGCCATCCTTGATAACGTGGCCGACGGCATCGTCACGGTTGACCATCGGCTGGTGGTTCGCTCCTACAACCCGGCCGCTGAACGGCTCTTCGGCTACGCGGCGGACGAAGTGATCGGCAAAGAATTCCTTCGCCTGATCGCAGAGTCCCGCCGCTCCGAGGTCAAGCCGCAGCTGCGTTCGTACCTGCGGGCCCAGCAGGGACTTTTCGAGATGGGCAGCCACGAGACCGCTGGCCTGCGCAAAGATGGCACGGCATTTCCGATGGAGTTCAACGTTGGTTGGCTCGGGCCGCAGCGGCTGGTTATCGGAAGCCTTCGCGATGTGTCGGAGCGCAAGGCCGAGACCGAAGCCCTGCAATACCGGGCGCTCCACGATCCCTTGACCGGATTGGCCAACCGAACCTTCCTCCAGGAGCGGCTCGAAGAGACGATCCGGGCCGGTGAGCGCGAGATGAAACCGTGTGCGGTCCTCTTGATGGACCTGAACGGGTTCAAGACCGTGAACGACAGTCTCGGCCACCAGGCGGGCGACCGGCTGCTGCTGGAGGTGGCGGAACGCATGCGCCGGGTCCTGCGTAAGGCGGACACTATCGCGCGCTATGGCGGCGATGAGTTTGCCGTGGTCCCCTGGGGCGCGACCGACATCAGCCGCGCCGTACTGATCGCGGAAAAGATCCTCAATGCCATGGACCAACCCGTCGCTATCGACGACCAGTCCATCCCGGTCAGCCTGAGTATCGGCATCGCGGCCTTCCCCCAGCACGCCGACGATGCGTCGACCCTGATCCGCCGCGCTGACGTGGCGATGTACACCGCCAAGCGGGCCCGGAGCGGCTTTAGCGTCTACTCCGTCGATCAGGAGGGCGGGGAGAGCGCTGAGGGAGTGCCCCTGGTCGGGAAGCTGCGCTATGCGATCGACCAGTTCGAGCTGGTGCTCCACTACCAGCCGATCGTGTCGGCGGTCGACGGCAAGCCGCTGAAGGTCGAGGCGCTGGTCCGCTGGGGCCACCCGGTGCATGGGTTGTTGCCGCCGGACGATTTCATCCCATCAGCGGAACAGACCAACCTCATCAAGCCACTGACGGCGTGGGTGCTCAACGAGGCGCTCGGCCAGGTGCACGCCTGGTCGAAGGCCGGCATCGAGGTCGGGGTCTCGGTCAACCTCTCGGCGCGCAACCTGCTCGACATCGAGCTCCCGGACGCCGTGGAGCAGCTGCTGCGCACCTGGCAGGTGTCGTCCGAGAAGCTCAGCCTCGAGATCACCGAGGGCACGATCATTGCCCACGAAGCTGAAGACACGCTGCAGCGGCTGCACGACATCGGGGTCCAGATCTCCGTCGACGATTTCGGCACGGGCTACTCCACGCTGGCCTACCTCAAGCGGCTCCCGGTCGGTGAGATCAAGATCGACAAGTCGTTCGTCGTCGACATGGCTACCAACCGTGACGGGGCCGCCATTGTGCGATCGACGATCGACCTCGGCCACAGCCTCGGGTTGACCGTGGTGGCCGAAGGCGTCGAGGACGAGCCGACCGCCGGGTTGCTGCGGGAGTATGGCTGCGACTTCCTGCAGGGTTTCCACATCAGCCATCCCGCCGCGCCGGGGCCGCTTGGCCCCTGGCTTCGGTCGCGAGTCGGGCTTGGCACTATGACCGCCTGACCACGCGGTAATCTATAGGTCTTGCCCGAACCCGAGTCCGAGCTTTCGTCCCGCGAAGTCGAGCACGTCGCGCGCCTGGCGCGCTTGGGGATCACACCAGACGAGGTCGTCCGCTACCGTGACCAGCTGCGCAATATCCTGACTGCCATCGATGCGCTGAAGCGCGCCGACACGTCGACGGTACCGGCGACCGCTCATCCGCTCGAGGAGCGCAACGTCATGCGCGACGACCGGACCGAGCCGTGCCTGCCCGCTGAGGCGGCGCTACAGAACGCGCCAAGCCGCGAGGGACCGTACTTCAAGGTCAAGGCGATCCAGGAATGAAGCTCTTTCAGCGGACTATCCGCGACCTGCATCAGATGCTGCTCGACCGGGAGATCTCCTCGGTCGAGGTAACCGAGTCGGTGCTCGGTCAGATCGACGCGGTCGGCGAGAAGACAAAGGCGTACCTGCTGGTCACCCGCGAGCTCGCCCTGCGCCAGGCAAAGGCCGCTGACGACCGCTTGCGCGCCAAGCGTGACGTCAAGCCGCTGACCGGGATCCCGATCGCGCTCAAGGACGTCCTCTGCGTCAAAGACGTCGTCTCGACGGCGGGCTCGAAGATCCTGAAGGGCTTCACCCCACCCTACAGTGCGACCGTCGTCGACCGGCTCGAGTCCGAGGGCGCGGTCTTCCTGGGCAAGACGAACTGCGACGAATTCGCGATGGGGTCATCGAATGAGAACTCGGGGTACTGGCCCGTTCATAACCCCTGGGACCTCGACCGCGTGCCGGGCGGCTCGAGCGGGGGATCGGCGGCGGCCGTCGCGTCGGGCGAAGCCATCGCGGCGCTCGGCAGCGATACCGGAGGGTCGATCCGGCAGCCGGCCGCGCTCACCGGGACGGTCGGCATGAAGCCGACATACGGACGCGTCAGCCGCTACGGCCTGATTGCTTTTGCGTCCTCGCTCGACCAGATCGGTCCGATGACACGCGACGTGGTCGATGCGGCGCTCCTCTTGCAGGCGATCGCCGGCCACGATCCGCGCGACTCCACCAGCTCGCAAAAGCCGGTACCGGATTACCTGTCGACCTTGGAGCGCGGCGTGAAGGGTATGCGACTCGGGGTCCCCAGAGAATACTTCGTCGCCGGCATGGAGCCGGCGGTCGAGCAGGCGATCAACGACGCTATCAAGCTGCTCGAGCAGCAGGGCGCCCTTATCGAAGAAGTGAGCCTGCCGCACAGCGACGTCGCCCTGCCCGCGTACTACATCATCGCGCCGGCCGAGGCCAGCTCCAACCTGGCGCGCTACGACGGCGTCCGCTATGGCTACCAGGCCGAGGGCGCGAAGAATCTCATCGAGGAATACATGCTGACACGCCAGCAGGGCTTCGGCGCCGAGGTCAAGCGCCGGATCATGCTCGGGACGTATGCGCTGAGCTCGGGCTACTATGACGCCTACTACCTGCAAGCACAAAAAGTCCGGACGCTGATCATCGAGGATTTCAAGCGAGCCTTCGAGAAGGTCGACGCCCTGTTAGGCGCCACGTCGCCAACGGTGGCGTTCCCGTTGGGGGCGAAGACGCAGGATCCGGTCGCCATGTACCTTAACGACATCATCACCATCCCCGCGAACCTCGGCAACGTCTGCGGCATCTCGGTGCCCTGCGGCCTGGCCGATGGCCTGCCGATCGGGCTGCAAATCATTGCGCCAGGATTCCGCGAGGAGACGATGCTGCAGGTCGCCTTCGCGTTCAAGGCCGCGGCCGACTTTCGCAAGCTCCAGTCGCCGTTGATGAAAGCGGCCGCCTGATGGCCATCGCCACGCGCTACGAAGTCGTCGTGGGCCTGGAAGTCCACGCCCAGGTGCTCACCCAGAGCAAGATGTTCTGCTGGTGCTCCACCGACTATCTCGTGGCACCGCCCAATGCGAATACCTGCCCCGTATGCCTCGGTCTCCCCGGATCGCTGCCCGTCATCAACCGGCGGGCGGTCGAGGCAACCATCCGCACCGCACTGGCGCTGAACTGCGAGATTCCCGAGTTCTCGAAGTTCGACCGCAAGAACTACTTCTATCCCGACTTGCCGAAGGGCTACCAGATTTCGCAGTACGATCTGCCTTTCAGTCGTAACGGTCACCTCGAGTTCGAGGTGAAGGGCGAGCCTCGGCGTGCCGGCATCACCCGCGTCCACCTCGAAGAAGACACCGGCAAGTTGCAGCACGAAGGGGCGATCGAGGATGCGCAATCGTCGCTGGTGAACTTCAACCGGGCGGGCGTGCCGCTGATGGAGATCGTCTCCGAGCCCGATCTGCGCAGCGCCGACGAGGCGCGCGAGTATGTCGTGCGGTTGCGCGCGATCCTGCAGTACATCGGCGTCAACAACGGCGATATGGAATCGGGCCAGCTCCGCTGCGACGCCAATGTGTCACTCCGGCCCGTCGGCCAGACCGAGTTCGGCACCAAGGTCGAGGTCAAGAACATGAACTCCTTCCGGGCGATCCATCGTGCCATCGAGTACGAGGTCGAGCGACAGACCGAAGTCCTGGAGTCGGGCGGCCGGCTGGTCCAGGAGACGAGGGGCTGGAACGATGCGCGCGGACTGACGGTCTCGCAACGCACCAAGGAGTTCGCCGAAGACTATCGATACTTCCCTGAGCCGGATCTGCCACCGCTTGAGGTCAGTCGGAAATGGGTGGCGGAAATCCGCTCCACCCTGCCGGAGCTGCCGGCGGCGCGGCGCGAGCGCTTGATTGCCACACTTGGCCTGTCGCCCTATGACGCATCGGTGCTCACCTCGTCGAAGCCCACGGCCGAGTACTTCGAGGAGACGGTGCGGCTGGGCGCCCCGGCGAAGGGGGCGGCGAACTGGATCCTCGGCGACTTCAGTCGCCTACTCAACGCGGACCGCAAGGAGATCCAGGACGCGTCGATCAAGCCGGCGCACCTGCAGCAGTTGATCGCGCTGATCGACTCGGGCGTCATCAGCGGCAAGATGGCCAAGCAAACGTTCGAGGCGATGTACCGCGCGTCCGACCCGGAGCCTGCGCTCACGGCAGCGAAGGGCTCGAGCCAGATCAGCGGCGACGCCGAGCTGGCGGGCATCGTCGATCAGGTGATTGCCGAAAATGAAAAGACCGTCGCGGATTTCAAGGCCGGCAAAGAGCAGGCGTTGAAATTCCTGATCGGCCAGGGGATGAAGCTCTCCAAAGGCCGAGCCAACCCACAGCGGCTCGAGGCACTGCTCCGAGAGAAGGTCTCCTAGTGCAGTTGACGGTTGGCGAGCTCGCCCATGGCGGGGCCGCCCTGGCGCGGGTCGACGGCCGGGTTGTCTTCGTCGAGGGAGCGATTCCCGGAGAAACGGTCGAGGCCGAGGTCACCCACAAGCGGAAAGATTTCTGGCGCGCTCAGGCCACGGCCGTCCTCGAGCCGGCGGCGTCGCGCGTCGATCCGCCATGTCCGTACTTCAAGGCCGGCTGTGGCGGCTGCCAGCTGCAGTACCTGGCTTACTCAGAGCAGCTGGCGCAGAAACGGCAGGTGCTGCACCGTCAGCTCGAGCGCGCCCACCTCGACTTTTCCATCGACCGTATCGATGTCCTGGGGATGGACGACCCCTGGCGCTACCGGATTCGCGGTGAGTTTCACGTGTTGCGCCGCGGTGGGTCGGTCAGCCTCGGCTTCTATCGAAAACACACGTACCAGACCCTGCCGATCGACGCCTGCCTGATTCACGTCGAGCCGATCGAGCGGGCGCTGCCGGCGTTCGCGCGCGCCGCGGAGGATCCAGCGGCGGGGCGCGTCACCGCCCTGCAGTTCACCTGGGCCCCGGGGACCAGCGACCTTCTCTGGTCGCCCTATCCTCCGGGCTCGGCCGACGCAGGATTTGGCGCGCGGGCCGCGGGATGGATCCCGGAGCTCAACCTCAACGACGACTCGATCGGGATCGACGATGCCGGCCGACACTTCCGCGTCCGGCCCGAGGCGTTCGTCCAGGTCAATGCCCGGCAGCGCGATGTGCTCTATCACCGCGCCATCGCGTTTGCGCAGCTGACTGGTCACGAGCGCGTCGTCGACGCCTACGCCGGGATCGGCATGCTCACGGCACGGCTCGCGGATCACGCCACGGAGGTCATCGCGATCGAAGAAAGCCCGTACGCGGTGCGACTCGGCGAGCTGAACATGCAGCTCAACGGCTGCGGCAACGTCAGCTACCGGCGAGGACGTGTCGAAGATGCCGCGCCCGGGCTCGAGGGGAACGTCGATGTCCTCGTACTCGATCCGCCGCGCGCTGGGTCCGCCGAAGCGGCAATCGAGGCGATGGCGAATCTGAGGCCGCAACGCATCGTCTACATCTCGTGTGATCCCGCGACGCTGGCCCGAGATGTCAATCGTTTTTGTGCGGCCGGACGCTATACCCTTGTAGAGGTGGCTTTCGTCGACATGTTCCCCCAGACCTACCACATCGAAGCGGTGGTCAAGCTCGAACGCACGCCATGAGCTTCGTTCATCTCCATACTCACTCTGAGTTCAGCCTCCTCGATGGGGCGAGTCGGATCTCCGAGATGGTCCGCCTGGCGGTCGAGACAAGGATGCCGGCGATCGCGCTCACCGACCACGGCGTGCTCTACGGCGCGGTCGATCTCTACCTGCAGGCGAAAGCCGCCGGGATCAACCCCATCATCGGCCAGGAGGCCTACGTGGCCACCCGCTCCCGCCACCAGAAGGAAGGGCGAGCCGATCGCGACCCCTATCACCTGATCCTGCTCGTCAAGAACCTGGAAGGCTACCGCAACCTGATCCAGCTCTCTAGCCTGGCGCACCTCGAAGGGCACTACTACAAGCCGCGCATCGACAAGGCGCTGCTCGCCGAGCATTCGCAGGGGCTGATCGCACTCTCCAGTTGCCTTGGCGGGGAGGTGGCGAGCCGGCTTCTCGAGGGTGACGACGCTGGAGCGGAACAGGTTGCCCGCGAATACCAGCGGTTGTTCGGTGAGGACTACTTCCTCGAAATCCAGGACCACGGGATGGAGGAGCAGGCTCGCGTCAACGAGGGCCTGGCGCGCCTCTCGCAGCGCACCGGGATTCCGCTGGTCGCCACCAACGATTCCCACTACACCCGCAAGGACGATGCCGAGGCGCATGACATCCTTCTCTGCCTGCAGACGGGCACCGTCGTCTCGGATCAGAAGCGGATGCGCTTCCACAACGACGAGTTCTATCTCAAGACCCCAGCCGAGATGGCGGAGCGGTTCCGGGAGTTTCCGGAGGCGGTCGCCAACACGGTCCGCATCGCGGCGCGTTGCCATCTCGAGCTCGACACCAAGCCCCTCTTACCTCGATTCGAGGTGCCTCGCGGCGAAACCGCCGAAGCCTACCTCCGAGGGTTGGCGGAAACGGGCTTAAAGGCGCGCTATCCAGAAATGGGCCAGGTGGTGCGCGATCGCTTCGAAACGGAACTAGCTGTGATTCAGGACATGGGCTACGCATCCTACTTCCTGATCGTCAGCGACTTCATCGGTTATGCCAGGGCTAACAGCGTTGCCGTTGGGCCAGGACGCGGCTCGGCCGCCGGCAGCATCGTCTGCTATGCGCTCGGCATCACCACTCTCGACCCGCTCCAACACGGCCTCATCTTCGAGCGCTTCCTCAACCGCGAACGGATCTCGATGCCGGACATCGATGTCGACTTCGACGACCGGAATCGCGATCGGGTCATCGACTACGTGGGCCAGAAGTATGGCCAGGATCACGTCGCCCAGATCATCACCTTCGGCACGATGAAAGCGCGCGCGGTGATTCGTGACGTGGGCCGCGCCCTCGACGTCCCGCTGCGCGAGGTCGACCACCTTGCAAAGTTGGTCCCGCCGACGCTCCACATGACGCTCGACAAGGCGATCCAAATGGTTCCAGAGCTGGCCCAGGCCGAGAAGGATCCGCTCTACGAGCGCCTGTTGAGGAACGCGCGGAAGCTCGAAGGCCTTGTTCGGCACGCCTCGACGCATGCGGCCGGCATCGTGATCACGCCGGAGCCGCTGCAACAGTACGTGCCACTACAAGCCAGCATCACCCGTGGCGAGAAGAACGGCCAGGAGAAGCGCGCGGTGATGACGCAGTACGAGATGAATGCGGTCCAGAAGATTGGGCTGCTGAAGATGGACTTCCTCGGGCTGCGCAACCTCTCGATCATCGAGGACGCGCTGAAAAATCTGGAGGCGACACGAAAGCTGAAACTGGACCTCGCCCACATCCCATGGGATGACCCCGCGACCTTCCGGTTGCTGCAGGCCGGCGATACCAACGGCGTCTTCCAACTCGAGTCGCCCGGCCTGCGCCGCCTTCTGCAGGACATGCGGCCGACCACCTTCGATGACATCACCGCCGCGAACGCACTCTTCCGCCCCGGTCCGCTGGAGGGCGGCCTGGTCGACCAGTACGTGAAGCGCAAGCATGGCGAGGAGGAGATCGTTTACCTGCTGCCTCAGCTCGAGCCGATTCTTAAAGAAACCTACGGCGTGATCGTCTACCAGGAGCAGGTCATGAACATCGCTCGCCAGCTCGCGGGCTTCAGCCTGGGCGAGGCCGATGTCCTACGCGCCGCGATGGGCAAGAAGAAGAAGGATGAGATGGCGAAGATGCGCGTTAAGTTCATCACCGGCGCGGTGGAGCGCGGCGTCACGGGGGCGAAGGCCACCGAGATCTTCGACCTGATGGCCTTCTTCGCCGGCTATGGATTCCCCAAGGCTCACAGTGCCGCCTATGCCGTGATCGGCTACCAGACCGCCTACCTGAAGGCGAACTATCCGCTCGAATACCTCGCTGCCTTGCTGAACAACGAAGCCGGTAACTACGACAAAGTGGCGGCCACCGTTCTCGACTGCCACGCGCGCAACATCGAAGTCCTGCCGCCGGATGTCAATTACTCGGAGGCCGGGTTCTCGGTGCAGGATGGGAAGATTCGCTACGGCCTGGCCGTCATCAAGAACGTTGGCGTCCGAGCCATCGAACTGCTGCTCGCCGAGCGGCGGGCCAGCGGCCCGTTCAAGTCGTTGCTCGATCTGACCGTCCGGGTCGACCCGCGCGAGATGAACAAGCGTGTCCTCGAGAGTCTGATCCGCTCCGGTGCCACGGACAGCCTCGGCGAGCGGGGCCGGCTATTTGCCAGCATCGACCGCGTCAGCGACCGGGCGGCACAGATCATCAGCGAGCGCGAGAGCGGCCAGACCAACTTGTTCGGGATGCTGCCGGACGCCGATGAGCTCGACGACCCAGCCGCCGGGCTGATCCCCGACGTCCCGCCGATGCCCGACGAGGAACGGCTCAAGGGCGAGAAAGAGCTGCTCGGCCTCTATCTCTCCGATCACCCGCTGCGGCGGATCGAGCAGGAGCTCCACGCCAAGGTCGACACCTACGCGAACCAGGTCACGCCGGACATGGAGGACTACGAAGTCCGCATCGGTGGCGTGATCAAGTCGGTGCGACCTATCGTCACAAAATCCGGCAAGGCGATGGCGTTCGTCCAGCTCGAGGATCTGACCGCGACGATCGAGGTCATCGTCTTCCCCAGGGTCTTCGAAGAACGCCGCCAGCTGCTGCTCTCCGATACGGTCGTCATCGTTCGCGGCAAAGTCGATGCGCGCTCCGCCGCCGGCGACGACGAGGAGCGCGCCGAGCAGGCGAAAGTCATTGCGGACGAGATTCTCGCGTTCGACGACGCCGGGCACGAGTTCTGGGTGCGTAACCAGGTCGTCCATCTCGATGTGCCCGCCGAGGCAACCGGAGAACAAATGGCGACCCTCCAGGAAATCTTGGGCCGCTGCGTCGGCCCGGACCGGGTTGTGCTCCATCTGCAACGCGCCGACCAGATCGTCGACATGGACCTCGGCGAGAAGTTCCGCGTTCAGGGCGGTGGCCTGGCCGGTGACCGGGCCCAGCGGGAGATCGACGCGCTGTTCAGCCGCCCGGTCTGGCGCCTGGAAGTAATCCGGCGGCGTGCACCCGAGCGGCAGGTCAACGGTGGCCGGCAGCCACGAACGCTGGTTGGCTCTTCGGCCGGTCTCTAGATCCGAGTCGTATCTGAATAGGAAAGCGTAGAGTCGCAAGCAGCCTACCGCGTTAGCGTCATACACCTAACGCACACTGTGCCCGGCGGTTGAGAATGAACGCTACAGAGGGCTTCTATCGTCCGCGAGCGTCGTATAAGCTGCTTCCCGCGATACTCGGGGTGTTTGCTAGCTTTGGCGCGATAAGTCTAGTCGTCAACGAGGGGCCACCCCTATGGTTCAGCCTATTGTGGTTTGCCATGCTCGGTTGGCTGGCGGTTAACGGTCTCTATCGGACTAACTATGAGCTTCGCTTCGATGACACTTATTTGTATTGGCGGGGGTTCCTGCGGTCCGGAAAGGTCCGACTGTCTGATGTGGTTGCGGTCGACTCGGAGTTCCTGGGGTCGATCGCGGTCTTCGTGTGCAGAGACGGCGGAAAGATTAGAGCGGGGGTGCTTCAAGGCTTTGCTCCATTCCTCTCGTCGTTGAGTGCAGCCCATCCCTCTATTGGCGCTAAGCCGGGGTTGTATGCGCGCTTCGTAGACCAAGCTCAGCTTCGGGGCCGTGGCGGTCGCACCGATTCCAGCGATCCGGGGACTGCTGCGGACAGAAAGCACTAAGCGGCGTTTAGGCAATATCCCTAATTTAGTTAACGACATGCAGAGGCACATGACGGAACCCGGTCCAAGGCCGACGCCCTGCCCCAGTCCTACACTCGGGCCCTCGGCACCAAGCACATCGCCCTAGCCTTGGCGGGGGATCAGGCGGCAAACCATGGGAGCGTCTCAGCGCCTCGAGCATGAAAGTTACGCGCAGCCAAGATTTTCTTACAGACTCGTTTCGCGAATTCGTCGGATTCCCCTAAGGACCGGATTAACTTGATGATGAGGTGATTGGGACGAGGCAACTGGCTTCGAGGCTCTGGCTGCAGAGGACTCTGCAGACCCTCATTGGGATAACCTTTCTACTCTGGGCTCTCGCGTTAATAGGACAGAACAGGCGCGTCCTTTTTGCAGGAATGCTGACAATGTGCCTGTTTGTGATTGTTCTTGAGACAGCGTTTGTTATTCAATCGATGAGACGGTCGCATTACGGCCTAGCAGGGTTGAGCGCCATCTCTACAATTGCCCTGGTGCTCTGGATCGTAGTGCCAGGCATCCACCCCCGCCTCTGGCAAGGCGTACTTCTGACCCTGGCGTTTGCTGTCCTAGCAATCTGGTGGTACAGCCTGGAGCGCTCGGATCGGGATCGCGGCAAGTCTGGGCCGAGTCCTCGTGTGTGAACCCTGGATTCCGGCGGAAATTGCTCAGCGACGCCCAAGACGGGATGCACTGCCCTCACCTACGACATCGCCAACCAGCTGAAGACCATCCCTACAGCGACGGCGTTACCCCCAACGTCACCAATGTCAGCTACGACGGCCACGGCCAGCGCAGCGGCATGACCGATAGCACCGGCACCTCGGCCTGGGTCTTGGGACGGCCTCCATCAGCTGACCAGCTACAGCAACGGAGCCGGGGCCCAGGTGCGGTACGCCGAGTTGGCCAGTACGCCTTAAGTTAGCCGATCCCGAAGCGGCCCAGGCTGCTGACGAAGATGTAGACCGCCAGCACCACGACGAAGGCGGCGACCGGCGCCCAGTCGAACACGCCGGGGCGACGCGGAAACCAGCCACGGAACGGTCGCGCGAAGGGCTCCGTGCTCTGCGTGATCATCTGCGTGATCGGGTGCCATGGATCCATCCGGAAGAAGCCAAAGAAGATGCGGACCAGCAGCAAAATAATGATGAACACGAGTGCGTAACCCACGATCAGGATCAGGGTGCTAACGATATTGCCGGAGCCGATGAACGCAGCAAGCGCATAGAGAATGATGATGCCGACCAGGAAGGAGAGATCGAGGCCGCCCACCGGGGGGATGACCCGCCGGATCGGCGCCAGGTACCACTCGGTGGCGAGCAGGATGTACCGACCCGCCTGCGAGTAGATCATGCCTGGGAACCAGGAGAAGATGGCACGGACGATCAACACCAGGATGAACAGGTTGATGATCGTGACGATCAGCGAAGCTCCGGGAAACATCGCTGGCTAGTTTACGGGGTTGCGACTAAACACAGGCTAAGGATCAGCGCCGACGGCGCCGGGCCAGCAGGTCGCCGGTCGGATCCTCCGGCGGCTTCTTCGGCTTCCGCGGTTGGGCGGCGCGCGCGGCGCGAATGCCTTCGACCCGTTCCTTGAGCCGGGTGACGGTGGCTTCCGCCGGGACGGCAGGCGTCGGCCGTCGGGCGACGGCCGCTCGCCACGCGGGCATGTCCTCGAGGCGGAAGATCAGCCGGCGCAAGGCGACGTCAATCGGAAAGAGCAGGATCGCGAGGACCAGCAGCAGTTCGCCAATGGGCACAGCGGCGCGCACGGTCGGGACCGGCACGCGGAATGCCTGCGACACGTCGCCGAGCAGGACCCCGCCACCGGCCTGGGCGATGGCCTTGAGGGTGGCGACGTCGGTGCCGAGATCCCGGTATTCCGGAGAGTAGGGGACGACCAGCCCGGTGGTCGTCGTGTGTCGAACCACGCCGCCGGCGGACTGGCTCACATGCAGCAGGTAGCTCCCCACCTGGTCGGTCGGCAGGTCGCCCTCGAATCGGCCGGGCCCGGTGGACGACAGGACCAGGCTGGCGGCGGTCAGGTCTGGGGTGAGCGCATTGACGGTCACGGTCGCGCCGGACGTCGGCGGCGCGGTGACGAGGAGATGGGTGTGGTCGCCCACGACGCGGGTCTCGACCTGCAGCGCCGGATCCCCCGGCTGCGGCAGGCTCGCATGCACGATGTCGCCGAAGAATCGGTTGGCCGCCGACCATTGGAGCAAGCCGGCGGTCCAGCGGCCCTGCGAATCACTCGTCCAGGCCATGACCCGGCCGAGGCCGTACTGCCAGGTCGCCAGCAACGGATCGCCCTGCTGACTCTTCAGCACGACGTCGGCGGCGGCGCGCGGGGTGGTGGCGATATAGCCGCTCAGGTCTGGGAAGGTGTCGAGCGGCACGCCGGGGAGCACGTCGGCCAGGGAGGCGAGCTGCGGGGCGATGCGGCCCTCGACGATCCACGGCTTGAGCGCCTCGCGCGTTTCCTTCAAGAAAATCTGCGGCACGTCAGACAGGCTGTTGCTCTGGTAGAAGCGGCCGTGTCCCCAGCCCGCCATCGCCTGCATCGTCGCCGCATCGAAGCTGTTGGCGGCGATCGCGACGGTGGAGACCGTGATCCCGCGGCCATGCATCGCGGTGATCTGCGACTCGTAGTTGCGGTCCGGGGCGTCGCCGTCGCCAAAGAGAATCACGTGCTTGATCGAGGCCTTCGCGGGCGTTAGCTGGTCATTGGCGGCACTCAGGTCGGGCGAGTAGCTCGGCGGATCGCCAAGGGCCATCGCCTCGATCTTTTTCTTGATGGCGGCTTTGTCAGTCAGCGGTCCCAGCGGCACGACGATGCTGCCCATGTTGCCGTTGGTGACCCCGACCAGGTCGCGGGGCGTGAGCTGGTCGATGACCGACTCCGCGGCGCCGCGCAAGATCTGGTCGCCCTGCCCGCTCTCGGTCGACTCCAGCACGAGCATCACGGCAACCGGCGGCTTCTGCATGTCCTGGGGCAGCTGGATCTGGACCGGGAGCGTCGTTTCGAGCGTCGTGCCGGCATACCCGCCCGGGCCATAACTGTCGGCGCCGCCGATGACGACCAGGCCGGTGCCGAGGTCGCGGACCGATGCCTGCAGCAGCGCCATGCCGTCCGCGCCCAGGCTCGAGGCGGGGATATTGACCAGGACAACCGACTGGTAGGCGGCGAGGTCCGCCGCCGATCGGGGCAGCTGGTCCGGGGTGATGACCGAGGTCCCGATGCCGGTCGACCGCAGCGCCGACTCGAGGCTCGACGCCTCGCCGATGGTGTCCTCGACCAGCAGCACCCGCGGCGGTCCGACGACCTGGATCAGCGCTTCGCCCAGGTTGTTCTCGGCGTAGGTGTCGCGCACGGGGTCGATCACGAGACGGACCGCATGGAAGCCCGGCTGGTCTGGCTTCACCGTCTGTTTGATCGTGGTCTCGCCGGGCGTCAGATCAAGTGGGGTCGTGCTGATGAGGGAGCGGTCGAGATACCAACGCGCCGTCGCATGGGTGGTCGTGTTGCTGACGATCAGCGCCTGCGCGTCGGCCTGCTGACCCTGAGTCAATGTCTGGGGCGCGTCGAGCCGATCGACGTAGACCTCGGGGCCGATGGGCACGGGAAGCGCCACCGTGTCGACGCGAACACCCTCGGCACGGAGCAGTCGCGCTTCGCCGACCGCGTCGCCCAGGTTTCCTCGGCCGTCGCTGATGAGCACGATGTGCTTGCGGCTATCGTCGGGAAGGATCGATCCGCCAAGCTGCAGGGCTGCGGCCAGGTCGGTGTAATGCGGATTCGGCTGGCTCTGAAACTCGCCGAACTGCGGGTTGGAGCTGAGGTTGACCTCGACCTGCGGGTCGCGGCCGAAGCTGACGACGCCGGCCCGATCCTCGCCGCTCCGCTGCTGCAGGATGCGCCGGACCATGGCGGCCTCGCTGTCGAGCGCGCTCTGCACGCTGGCCGACAGGTCCGCGGCGACGAGCAATGATTGATTGTTCGGCGTCGTCTGGACCTGGAAGCCAGCCAGCGAGGCCGTTAGCAGCAGCACGATCAGCGTGCGCAGGCCAAGCGAGAGACGGGCGCGTCGCGGCGGCAGCGGCGGCGGGAAGAGGCGCCAGACGACGACGATGGTCGCCAGCGCCAGCACGCCCGCCCCCAGGAAAAGGGGACGGGTGACTTCAAAGCCCACGGTGGAAGGCCAGCCATTCGGCGGTGACAACCGCGAGCGCCGCCAGCGCGATCCAGGGCCAGATCTCGAGCTGGCCCCGGTGGGTCGCCTGGATCGCGACCGCCCGCGTAGGTGGCAGCGTCAGCCGGTCGGGCGGCTTGAGTTGCGAGATCGAGTCGGAGAACAGGTTCACGCTGAACCATGAGCGCTGCACCTGTCCGGCGATTACCTGGTCGACGGTGTACAGGCCCGTCGGATCGGTCTCGGCGAAGGTGGCGATCGCGCCGGTCGCCAGCGTCCGACGGCTGCCGTCCGGCCGGACCACGCTGACCGACGTGGCACCGGGCTCGGGCACGATGGTGACGGGCTCGTCCGGCGAGAAGCTGTGGCTGGGGACGCTTGGCGGCAGCATCCACTCGCTGAGGTTCTGCGTAAGGATGGGGAAGGCGATCCGCAGCGGTAGGTCGGACTCGTGCAGATCGAAGCCGATCAGCACCTGCCGGAACGGCTCGTCGCGTACTAGCACCAACGGCGTCTGCAGGCTGGTGATCAGCGGCCTCCCGAACGTCGACAGGCGCAGGTCCTCGCTGCGCGCCACGTGCACGTCCTGCAGGTCGACGTTGGCCAGCAGCGGATCGCCGGCGTCGACGGCGCGAACGCGACCGATGCCGACCGCCGCTCCACCGGCTAGCGCCGAGCCCGCCGGTGGATCGACCATGAGGAAGGGACCGTCTGGCATCACCGGCGGAGCGAACCGGTCGAAGACGGTCATCGCATAGGCGGAGCTCGCGCGATACGCGGTGGGCGCGACCACATCCAGTTGAAAGTCCGTGCGCAACCGCAAGGCCTGCTCGAGGAAGACATTGCCCGGCGTGACCAGCAGCACCTTGAAGGCGCGCGGCGTGCGGGCGACGGCGGTCGCCGTGTCATCGACGGCGAAGATGTCGCCGGCGGAGAGGTGCGCCGTGACCGAGGTGGCGTCCGATGGAACCGGGAGGACGAGGTCCTGCGCCTGGCCGGCCGCCAGCGTCAGCGGCCGGACGTCGAGCAGATGACCGTCGGCGCGCCATTCGAGGCTGACCGAGCGGACCTGCTGGCCAAAGTTTTGGAGATGCAAGTAGGCCGCGCGTGTCTGCGCGCTGGTGCGCACGGTCAGCGAGGTCAGCCCGACGTTCTCTCCCGAGGTACCGACCCGGTGATACTCAACCGGAAACGGCAGGCCCGCGGCGAAGGAGGAGCGAAGCGGCTCGACGATGCCATCGGAGAAGAGGTAGGCGCGGGCGTCGTCACCCGATCGAACCAGGCCGGCCGCCAGCGATAAGGCCGCGGACAGATCGGCGGGGCCGTTGCTGGCGGTGATGGCGTTCACGGCACGATGCAGCGCGTCACGGTCGCCGGTCACCGACGCGATGATTCTGGAGGTTGGCCCGACGGCGATGATGGTCATGCGGTCCGATGGGCCGAGCTGGTCGATCACGGCATTGACCTGGCGTTTCGCCTCGCCGAGCCGCGACGGGGTCACGTCGGTGGCCTGCATCGAGGCCGAGGCGTCGAGCAGCACGATGCTGTGTCGGGCGAGTGAGGCCCCGGCCGGCAAGACCGGCTGCACGGCGGCCGTGACCAGGGCCGCCGCCGCCAGCAGTTGCAGGAAGAGCAGCCAGCTCGGGCGCAGCCGCTGCCAGGGAACGTTGGCCTGGCGGTCGCGGATCTGGCTCGGCCAGAGATGCAGCGCCGGCACGACGCGGGTGGGCCGGCGGATTTTCAAGAAGTAGAGCGCGATGATCGCGGGAATCGTCAGCCCGAGAATGGCTGCTGCCGGCGCGAGGAAGGTCATGCTAGCAGTCCGATCCGCCGCAGCGTGACCTGCACCATCTCATCGATCGGCTCCGACGTCGACAGCCGGGCGAAGCGCAGACCGCGACGATGCGCCGCCCGCTCGATCTCGTCGGTCCGTTGGGTCAGCGCCTTCAGGTAGCTCCCCTGCGTGAGCGGCGTCGACGTGAACTCGCGCTCGACTCCGGTTTCGGCATCTTTGAGGCGAGCGTCGCCGGACCAGTCCGGCGTGAACTCCTGGGGCGCCAGCAGCTGGAGCACGGCCCCTTCCTGGTGCGCCCGCTGCAGCGCCGTCAATGCGGGATCCAGTGGCGACTCGCCGAGGCCATCCGTAATCAAGACCGTCATGCCCGGTCGCTGGCGGCCGATCGGCCAGACCAGCTTTTCGTAGTTGGTCACGCCGCCGGCGGGAAACGATTGCAACCGCGAGAACAGGGTCGCGGCGGCACGACGGCCGCGGCTCGGCGCGCCGCCGGAGGTCTCACCTTCAGCGAACACCGTGAGGCGAACGCGGTCGAGCGCCGCGAGCGCGACGTAGGCGATCGCGCCCGCCAGCTTTCGCGCGGTCTCGGCCTTGTTGGGCTTACCCCAATCCATCGATCCGCTCAGGTCGACAAACAGGCTCAGGGGAAGCTCCTCCTCCGCGACGAAAAGCCGCAGCATGAAACGATCGAGTCGCGCGTACGCGTTCCAGTCGATGAGGCGAAAATCGTCGCCGGGCGTGTAATTGCGGTAATCGGCGAACTCGACCGATTGACCTCGACGCCTCGAGCGGCGCTCGCCACCCATCTGGCCGCTGACCGCGCGCCGAACCTGCAGCGCGAGCGCCTCGAGGCGTCGGAGCAAGACGGGCTCCAGCAAGGGGGCCATTTCAGCGGACTACTCCCGGCCGGGTTCCTTGGGCGTCTGCTCCAGGATGTCATTGATGATCTTGTCGGCCGCGATCCCATCGGCCTCGGCCTCGAACTGCAAGAAGATCCGGTGCCGCAATGCCGGTGCGGCCACGGCATTGAGGTCGTCGAAGGCAACGTTGTAGCGGCCTTCGAGCAGCGCGCGCACCTTGCCGGCGAGGATCAGCGTCTGCATGCCGCGTGGGCTCGCGCCCCAGCGGACGTAGCGCTTGACGCCGTCGAGTTGGGTGCGGTCTGGATGGGTGGCGGTGATCAGCCGCGCGGCATAGCCCAGTACGTGCTCGGCGATCGGGACCTCACGCGCTACGCGCTGCGCGTTAAGGACGGCCTTCGCGTCGGCCACCGGCTTCAGCTGCGGCGTCGACTCGCCCGTCGTTCGCCGCGCGATCTCGAGGAGATCCTTCTCGCTGGGAAAGGGGACGAGGACTTTAAAAAAGAACCGATCCAGCTGCGCCTCGGGCAACGGGTAGGTTCCCTCGAGCTCGATCGGGTTCTGGGTGGCGAGCACGAAAAACGGCGTGGGAAGCGGCCGGGTCTGGGTTCCCACGGTGACCGTGTGTTCCTGCATCGCCTCGAGCAATGCGCTCTGCGTTTTGGGCGTTGCGCGGTTGATCTCGTCGGCGAGCACGAGATTCGCAAAGATGGGACCGGCCTGGTAATGAAACTCACGGCGGCCGGCCTCGTCCCCGATGACGTTGGTGCCGACGATGTCGGCGGGCATCAGGTCTGGTGTGAACTGGATGCGCGAAAAGCTCATCGTCAGCGTCTGGCCAAGCGAACGAACAAGGACCGTCTTGCCCAGACCGGGCACACCTTCGAGCAGGACGTGCCCGCCGGCGATCAGCGCGATCACGGTATCGCGGAGTAAGTCTTTTTGACCGACGATCAGACGGGCGAGCTCGGCTTCGAGCGATTGCGCCAGCTCGGTCACCCGGGTTGCGTCGACGCGTGGTTCTTCGGCGATCATGATCCTCCCTGGCGCATCAAGTTATTTCGGACCGGGTCCAGTCTGCTCACCGAGCTGCGAGAAGTACTGGCGGACGAGGTCGCGCTCACTGCCGGGAATGAGACTCTGATCGGTGGCGTCGAGCGCTGCCTGCTGGTAGGCCTGGATCACCTGGCTGTAGGGGCTGAGCGGCACGTCCTGGCCGGGTCCAAGCGGGGTGGGATCGTTCTGCGACTGACCGGGCACCGGCTGGCCCGGCACATAGACCCGCTCGGTGCTCGTCGCGCCCGAGCCGCTCCCCGTGCCGGAACCGCTCGAACCCGTGCCATTCGTCCCGCCTGACCCACTGCCACTACCGGAACCGGTGCCGGTGCCGCTGCCATTCCCTGTCCCGGTGCCGTTCCCAGTGCCACTGCCGTTCCCACTTCCGCTCCCACTTGCACCCGGCGATGCGCCCGCGCCCGAGCCGGGCGAGGTGCCCGCCCCCGGCGACGCGCTGGCGCCAGCGTTCGGTTGCCCACCCTGGCCTCTGGCGTCGCGATCCGCCTGGGTCGCGAGCTCCTGGCGCGCGGCTTCGAGTCCGTTGATCGCCGAGGCCACGGCCTGGTCCGTATTCTGCTGCTGCTGCAGCGAGTCGAGCTGGCTGGCGACGTCGTTGAGCGCCGACGCGGCCGAGCTCGCATCGCCGTTCTGCAGAGATGAGGAGGCTTTGCTCAGCGAATCGCGCATCTGGCTGTTCTGCGCCTGCTGCGCGGCCTTGTCCAGCGCCTTCGCCAGTTCCTGACGGTCTTTGGGTGACATGTTTTGCAGCTGCGAGGCCAGGTCGCGCACCGATTGGGCTCCCTTGGCGGGGCTACTGCTGATCGCCTGGGCGGCGTTGCTGCCCGCGGCCGTGCTGCTGAGCGCGTTGGCAAGATTCTGCGCGCTGCTGCTCAACGCCGGCGTGCCGGGGTCGGTCAGCCGCTGCAGTTGCTGTTCCGCCGGCGTGATCGTCTCGAGCGCCTTGCGCGGACTATCGGCCTGCTGGATCTTGGCCTGCGCGTCCTGCAGAATCTTCTGCACCTGGGGATCGACTGGTGTCGGCTTGGTGCTGTCGGCGGCTTTCTTCTGAGCGTCCTGGACCGCTTTCGCCGCGCGGGCCTGGCTGGTGCGATCCGCCTTCTGCTGCGCCAGGACCTGATCCATCGGGTTGGGGAGAAGCGCCAGCGCCAGGGCGAAAATCGCCAGGATCGCGACCAGCGAGGCCTCGCCTCGGTTGACGCGAACCGGGAACGCCGCCGCCAGCCGGGTCCGCGTCGCGTGCTGCAGCGCATCGCGCCGCTGCACATCGTCGAGGGCGCCGGACTCGGCCCGCCGCTCCCAGGCGGTAGACAACCGTTCCTTCAAGCCGAGCCGGATGTCGGCGAGCCGCATCAGGATCGACGCACTCGGCCGGCGAAGCAGCCAGGCGATGGCCGCCACGGCGAGCGCCAGCGGGATGCCGGCGATCGCCACGGTGGCGCGCCGTTCGAATGGCGTCAGCCTCGCGATCAGCAGCACCAGCGCCACCCACGCGACCGCCCCCACCAGGCCGTGGATGGCGTAGCGCGCCGCCCGGGCGCGGGCAGCGGCTCGCCGGAGCTCTCGGATGATCGCGTCGAGGGAACTCATCCCGGCACTCCAGCCCGCCGTCGCCAGGGAAGATGCCGGATCGGTGGGAGCAGGAGGGCGCTCAGGATCAGCGCCGCCAGCGAGATGATGAGCTGCATCGTGATCGTCGCCTGCCAGTACTGCCAGCCGCTGAAGAGCCCGCTGGGGATGGTGGTCCCACTGGGCTGCGGCGGGTTCATGAACGCGCCCTTGCCGATCGGCACCGTCGTCATGTAACAGGACTGGTTGCCATTCGGCCCAGCGCTGCAAGCCATTCCTCCGCCCTGGGACATGCCAAAGTTGCCGTAACGGACGCCATAGCCGTTGACCGGCCCATTCGTGCCGATGACGACCAGTGGAAGGACTGGGCTCAGATACGTGACCGCCGGCGGCGCCGGCGCCTTCGTGGCGTTCGGGTTGATGTCGGTGGGGAAGAGCAGCCCGAACAGCAGGCTGCCCGCCAGCAGGATAAAGGCGGCGCCATACGCGGCGACCGTCGCCGGCAGTGTCCGTTTGAAGGCGGTCGAACAGGCGAGCCCGATGATGCCGAGCGTCAGGGCGGCGACGGCGGTCACCAGGAATGCGATGAGCACCTGGTCGAGCTCGATGCCGCCAAAGAGGAAGACGAGGCTGAAGATCGGCACCGAGAGCAGGAGGAGCAGGATCACGAATGACATCGAAGCGAGCAACTTGCCCCAGAGAATGGAAAATGCCGGCAGCCTGGTGACGAACAGCAGGTCGATCGTCTGGCGTTCGCGCTCGCTACTGACCGCCCCGGCGGTGAGGGCGGGGGTGATGAAGGCCAGCAGCACCATCTGGAAAAGGATCAGCCACAGGAACAGGACCTGGCCATAGTTGGCAGCCTGCGAGCCGTTGAACGAGTTGCGTGCCGTCGCGGCGGTCGAGGCAAAGATCGCCCACCCGACGCCGCCCAGCAGCAAGATATAGACGGTCATCGCCAGCGGCGACCGCCAGGTGCGCATTCTCGATCGGTACTCCTTCGAGACGATCGGGTTCCAGAGCGCGATCGCGATGCGGCTCATCAGATATCCTCCGACGTCGCTTTCATGAACGCGTCTTCGAGGCCGCCTTCGAGCTGGCTGAAGCTAAAGACCTTGATGCCCGCCGCGACCAGGCTCTGCAGGATGCCGGCGGCGGCGGCGTCGTCGCCATCGTACCGGGCTTCGATGCTGCCGTTGACCATCACGACCTCGTGGATCGCAGATAAGGGCTTGAGCACCGCGGCGGCTTCTTCCTTGCGTCCGAGCACGGTGATCCGCAGCCGCCGTCCCGCGGTCAACTGCCGGATGACCTCGTGCACCGGCCCGGTCGCGCGCATCCGGCCCTGGTCGATGATGCCGATCATGGTGCAGAGCTCGGTGAGCTCGGGCAGGATGTGGCTCGAGATGACGATCGTCTTGCCCATGGTCTGGAGTTCTTTCAAGATCTCGCGCATCTCGACGCGGGCGCGCGGGTCGAGGCCCGAAGCCGGTTCGTCGAGCAGCAGGACCGCAGGATCATGGACCAGCGCCCGGGCGAGGCAGAGGCGCTGCTTCAAGCCCCGTGACAGCGTATCGACTGCCTGGTCGCGACGATCGGTCAGTCCGACCAGTTCGAGCAGGTCGTCGGCGATCTTCTTGCGGCGCGCTTTGGGCTGCCGGTAACACGAGGCATAGAAGTCGAGATACTCGCCCGCGGTCAGCTGGTCGTAAACGCCGAAGAAGTCCGGCATGTAGCCAAGGCGCTCGTGGACCAGGTCGGGATGCTCGGTGACGTCGGCGCCATCGACCAGCGCCCGGCCCGACGTCGGCTCGAGGAGCGCCGATAGGATCCGCAGCGTCGTCGTCTTGCCCGCGCCGTTCGGTCCGACGAACCCGAAGATTTCGCCTTTGGGCACCTCGAACGAGACGTGGTCGAGCGCGGTGCGACTGCCGTAAACCTTCGTGAGCCCTTCGACGGCGATCATTGGACCGTCCCCGTCAGCGAGATGCTGCCGGCCAGCAGGCCGGCATTGGTGGTGGTCAGGCGCAGCCGGATGAGTCCGGTGGCGGGGTCGACCGCGCTGTCCGGCAGGGCGGTCGTCCCGTTGTCCTGGTAGGCGACGTCGGTCCAGGTGGCGTGCGACCAGTCCCACACCTGGCCCGTGACCGCCGGTCCGGTTTGGGTGCCGTTGCTAGGTGGACCGAACTTCGGTCCGTACGGATTCTGGGCGTTGACCGACACCGCCGTCAGGTGGGCACCGCCCGTCAGCGATGGGGCAAACTCGTAAGTGACGCTGCCATTCTGTATCAGGAGCATGCCGGGCGGGCCCTGATTCTGGGTGTCGCCCACGACATCCACGATGCGGCCGCTGACGACGCCGGCCGGCAACGGTCCGGTTCCAATCTGGTCCACCGCCAGCGACAGGACGACCGCGCCCAGCGCGGTTGATCGGGGATGGCTGCCGTTCACGATGAGGTCCTGGAATGACGCATGGGTCCAGGCGACCACCATCGGTGGGGCGGTTCCGGTCCCCATGCCCTTGAAGCCGACGCCGGTGGGCAGCAGCGAAAGGATCTGGGTCTTGGCAAAGTTGTCGCGGTCGGCCGCCGTCATCGTCGGCCCCCCGGGACCGTAGCCGCCCTGGTAGATCCCGGATTGGTTGTAGATCCGCATATAGAGAGGTTGACCGTTCGACGTCCCGGCTTTCGGCACCAGGCTCAGGCTTGCCGACGCGCCCGGCTTGAGGGCGCCGATCGTCTGAAAGCTATCGCCCGCGATCAGGACGGCGTCCGTGAACGTGACACTCGATTGATTCTCGATGGTTCCCTTGAGTTGCCCGTTCACGAGGGCCACGTGGGCGGTCAGCTTGGGCGCGGTCGTAATGCCCTCGGTGGCAAAGCCGCCGAGCGCGAAGGCCGTCATCCCGGAGAGCGTCACCTCGTTGCTGGCGACGTTGACCCGCACGCTCCCCGCATAGGCGTTGCCGTTGTTGGTTGCGATCGGGCTGATGAGCAGGCGTTCGCCGCCCGCGCTCGCCTGGTAATCACCCCGACTGGGCGGGATGATCCCGGTATACGTCTCCTGGTAGGCGTGATCCGACCCGGGCTGCACCTGAAGGATCGCGATCTGGTTGGTTTGCACGGATCGGCCCTTGGTGAAAATGCCCGCGCCGTAGGCGCCTCCCGCGGCGAGCAGCGCGATCAGCGGCACGGTCACCCAGGCAAGCGCGCGGCGTCGCATCGCGCCCAACACGAGATAGTTCACGGGTCCGACGAGCAGCACGTAGATCACCACCAACGCGCCGGTGAGTTGCAGGGAGGGTAAATCGAGGCCTGGCAGGTTGCCGAGCACCGGCGTCAGGGCGCTGCTCCTCGTGGCGATTGACGACTGCGAACCGAATCCCATTGGCGCCGGTCCCATCATCATGTAGGGGCCGTTCTGCGCCGCACCGACTTGCCCGAAGAAGGCGCGAGACATCACCTGGCGTAAGACCGTCCGGCTCGACGTCGACACGGCGAGTGGTTGCTGGTTCCAATCGAAGGTCGACATCGTGACCTCGCCCGCGCCGATGGGGCGCTCCAGGATCAGCGGCTCACCGCCGTCACTCAACCAGGCGACCCCGTTGGTCACCGTGCCGGTTGCGACCTCGACCGCTGTCCCGCCAATGGCGTTCGCATCGACCAATGTCGTGCCCGTGACCTGCAGCGGGAGGATCGCCGCCGGAAGGCCGGCGAGCGTCTTACGCCAGGCGGCGCCGGTGCCAACGAGCAAGTCGCCGCCGGTCGCCACGTAGTCGGCGATGGCGCCACGCTGGCCCGCAGTCAGGCTATCGGTCGCGAAGTCGTCGATCACCAGGATGTCGAAGGCCCGCAGCGGAATCGACGAATCCGCGATGTCTTCCGGATGGAGATGGACCACGCGGGCGGCGATGCCGCCCGGATGAATGGCGGCGAAGTCGTCGAGGGTGGCGCCCTGATCCGACACGACGCCGATCAGCGCCGAGGTCGTGGCGCCGCTGACCGAGCCCTGGGAAACGGCGACGCGGCCCTGCTGGGTGATGCGGGCGATGATCGTTGCCCCGGTCGTGTTCTCCACCAGGTAAAGGCGCAGGCGTTTGGTCGCGCCACTCGCCAGGCTGATCGGCTCCTGGTAGATGGTGAAGCCACTGACCCCGGGTTGGGCGTTCAGGGACTCCTGCACCTCGAGCATGCCATCGATGCCGGCGCCGGTGTTCCGGGCATCGATCGTCACCGGCATCCAGGCGCCCGCCTTCACCACGTCCTGGTAGCCGACGTGGACCGTCAGTGTGATCGGGTTGGCCGCCGCCTCGCCCGAAACGGCGGCGATCGGGAAGGCCAGCCCGGCCAGCATGGCTGCGAGGCCGATCCGCGCGGGCAGGCGCCGTCCCCGGAGACGCATCTCGCTCAGTAAGACGCCCGGCGGGCTGAAAAGTTCCGTTCGGGCAGTATGGTCGGCACCCGCGGAGCCGTCAATCGGCATCCGGCCCAGACAAGCGAGCCGAAATGGACCGAGAGTGGCCGCTCGAGGGCTAGAAGCGAACTGCCGGAGGAGGGACTCGAACCCACACGGACTTACGCCCAGGCGCTTTTGAGGCGCCCTCGTCTACCATTCCGACACTCCGGCGAGGCCCGGCGAGTATATCGGAGACTGTGCGTTGGGAACTTATTGGCAATGTTTGCGTCTAAAGGCAGGAATCGCTAAATGGACGATCGCGACCTGGCGGGCCGGGCCCGCCGGGGCGATCCGGAGGCGTTTACCCAATTGATGATGCAATACCAGGTGCCGCTCTACAACATGGCGCTGCGGATGGTCGGTCGGCCGGACGATGCCGCCGACATCGCGCAGGAGGCGTTTACGCGCGCCTGGGTAAAGATCCGGACGTTACGTGACGCCCCGTTCAAGTCCTGGCTCTTCCAGATCGCGGCGAACCTCTGTTACGACTATTTCCGGCGCGGCCGGCGATACGGCGAGATGCCCGACGAAGACACCAACAAAGTCGTTGGCCTGGGCATCCTGACCCCGGATCCGCAGGAGCGTGCCGAGGCGAGCGAGCGTAACCGGCTGGTCCGCGAAAGTATCGAGACGTTGGATCACGACATGCGGCTGGCGATCATCCTGCGTGACGTGAACGGCATGGCCTACGACGAGATCGCCGTCGTGCTGGGCGTGCCGCTGGGAACGGTCAAGTCCCGGATTGCGCGCGCACGCGCGCAGGTCCAGGAACACCTGCAGCAATATCCGGATTTCTTTCCTTCGACCCGGGAGGACGCCCATGCCGAGTGAGCCGCGCATCCCTACCGAGCCGACGCTGGAGGAGCTATCGGCCTATCTCGATCACGAGCTGGACGACGGCGCCAAGGCGCGCGTCGCCGAGCACGTGGCCGGGTGCGCCGACTGCCAGGCGCGGCTCGATGGGCTGCGCCAGACCGCGTATGCGATCCGGGCGCTGCCGATGGAGACGCCGCCACGCACGTTCACCATCCCCGCAAAGCAGCGCGAGTCGTTCAGTTGGGTGCCGGTCGCTGGCTGGATCGGTGGCGTCGCGGCGGCGACGCTGATCGTTGTGGTCGGCGTGACGCACTTGCCTTTTCAAGGCCCGGGCGGTGCCGCCTCGACGGGCACCATCAGCAGAAGCCTGGCCCAAGGTGCCGCGCCCGCTGCCCGCCCAACCGCGCCGCATGGTCAGTTCGGAGCCGGCACCCCAATGTACGACTCTCAAGCGGCGTCTAAGGCTGTCCTCTCGAATGCCGCGACCGTGTCCGATCCGCGTAGTCCATCTCGGATGCTGACCGTGTCCACCGACGCGGCATCGTACTCGTCGACGGCGACGATGGCTGTTGAGTTGCGGCTCTCGGGGCTGCCTCCGAGCCAGACCGCGCTTGTTTCACTGCTCTTGGAGCGCAACGGTTTTGCGGTCCTGTTACCAACCGGCCCCGGCCCGCTCGATGCCACAGGGTACAAGGGCAACTATCAATTGGCCAATCTCACGCTGCCCAATCCGGTCGCCGGCTCGTACACCCTGATTGCGATCGAGTGGCTTCCCGACGGCAACGGCGAGCTGATCGCTCGGCTGCCGATCACGATCCAGGGTTAGGACTTTTCGGGCGGCGGACCCTCGAGGTCGGGCAGGTCCATGCTGTTGATCAGCTCTTTGAAGATCGAAAGCCGGTCTTCTTCTTCCTCCTCCTTTTCGGGGAAGAC
>Ga0207684_10000708_pt1 | contig 39281 bp, 36 predicted proteins | sample KBSK5501metaG_FD_184342 | JGI IMG/M metagenome (GOLD analysis project Ga0207684, IMG submission 184342) | Corn, switchgrass and miscanthus rhizosphere microbial communities from Kellogg Biological Station, Michigan, USA - KBS K5-50-1 metaG... | ecosystem: Host-associated > Plants > Roots >... | reverse complement strand
ACACCTGGCTCGCGTACTACAACACCGAGCGGCCCCACCTCGGCTACCGCAACCAAGGGCGCCGCCCCATCGACACCGTCTTATTGTTCACCCAACCTGTTCGCCACGAAGGTTAGTAGTACACTCAAAGGTATGGATCTCGTGATCGTGAACGGGGATACGTTATCCCCTGAGCAAGAACTGGCGCAAGACCTGCACGCCATCGTCTACGTGTTTAGCGCCCGGATGTCTGGGCCGCGTTCCTAACAAGAAGGTGATCCGCGATGCTCCGGTGCACCAAGATCAGGCTCCAGGTCATTGAAGCGGACGCCGCTGCCTTGGAGTTTATGCAGGGCAAGTGCCGTGGTATCTACAATTGGTGGGTGCTGCGCCTGCGTGATGGGGAGCTGTGGCCGGGCTGGGCCGAGGCGAAGGCCACGCTGGAATCCAGTAAGCACCATGACCCCGACCTGCGCATCGTCTACAGCAAGTTGTTGCACGAGGTCTACTTCCGGCTGGACAAAGCCATGGCGGGCTTCTTTCGACGGGTGAAAGCGGGTGAGACACCCGGCTTTCCGCGCGTGCGTCCCCGGCACGCCTTCTTCACCTTGTGCTATCCAGCTATGTACGTCAAGGTGGTAGGGGACCGCCTATATCTGCCCACTGGCGGTGGAGGCGCCACCGGCATTCCTAAACGGTTCCCCAACATCGTCGCACGCCTCACAGAACCGGCTCCGGCAGCGTACCGGGAGGTGGCGATCTCGCGGGACGCGCGCGGCCACTACTACGCCTCGTTTGTCGCCGAGCAACCAGATGAGACGCGGCATTCGAATAGCGGTGTCGTCGCTTTCGACCTGGGCATCAAGACGCTGGCGACGGGGGTGAATGAGCAGGGGCGAATCTATCATATCGGCGGCTTCAAGGGACATCAGTGGTACAACCGCCAGCTTGACAAGATTCGCTCCAAGCGCGACCGCTGCCAGAAGAAATCGCGCCGCTACCTCCATCTGAGCCAGGTCTATCAGCGTGTGTCCGAACGCAAGCGCAACAAACAGCGTGACTGTCTGCACAAAGCCTCCCATCTCATTGCCCACCGACTGGTTGAAAGCACCGTGGTGATTGGCGATCTCTCCCAGCGGCAGATGGTCACCAAAGCGCACCAGGAGAAGAACCGGCATCGGAACCGCGCGGTCTTCAATGACTGGGGGGCTGTATGGCTTTGTGCAAATGCTTGACTACAAGTGTCAGCACGCCGGGAAGAAGCTGGAACGTATCGACGAGCGCCACACGAGCCAGGACTGCTGCGGCTGTGGGCGCCGGCAGGACATGCCGCTGTGGAAGCGGACGTATCGCTGTGGAAACCCCAAATGTCGCTTGGTGATGGATCGCGACGAGAATAGTGCGATCAACATCCGAGAGCGGTTCCTTGCCCGGCTAGGGCCACACACATCACTAGAGTGATGTGCGGTGTGCTGCGCCTCAAACGCAGCAACCAACCAGTTTTCACACGTGTTGAAAGGCAGACGCTGAAGGAGAATAGTGCGAAATATTGCGGCGCCTAACGAAATAGGCTATGGTGACTGCATGAAGGTGAGCGCCGCTGCCTTTAATCGCTGAGGGCTGCATCAACGAATTACCAGAGAACGAGGACGTAGATGCAACTGGTGGAACAGCACCGCATTGATCGCCATGACCCCCGCTGGGCGGCAATCGATGCAGCGGCGTTCAACAGCAAAAACCTCTACAACGCCGCCCTCTACCTCACCCGCCAAGCCTACATCAAGAACCAGACGGTCATTGGCTATGCCGAGTTGGACAAGCTGCTGCACGCGACTGACGAGTATCGTGCGCTTCCCGCCAAGGTGGCGCAGTGGGTTGTGAAACAGGTCTGCCTTGCCTGGAAGAGCTATTTCGCCGCTTGCGCCGCCTGGGCTGCCGATCCCACCCGCTTCCAGGGCCATCCCAAGTTGCCCAAGTACCGCAACAAACTGGGACGCAACCTGCTCACCGATACCGAACAAGCCATTAGTCGGCATCCCAAGAACAGTGGCTGGATCGTTCCCTCTGGACTCGCCATTCGTGTTGTCACCAAACAGTCATTTGCGACCATTGCCCAGGTGCGCATCGTGCCGCATGCCACCCACTACACTGTGGAGGTCATCTATGAACAGAAGATAATCCCTGCTGATGTGGATCTACAGTGGGTCGCGGGGATCGATCTAGGTGTCAACAATTTAGCGGCGCTAACTGCCAACCAGCCGGGCTTCACGCCTCTTCTGGTCAACGGGCGTCCGCTCAAGTCGGTGAACCAACTCTACAACAAACGACGCGCTCACTATCAGGCGTTGCTTCCCAAGGGGCAGTACATCTCGCACCGGCTCGACATCCTCGCCGACAAGCGAAACAGGCAAGTAGACAGCTATTTGCATCTGGCCAGCCGCAGCATTGTGGATCACCTCGTCGAGCATCGGATTGGCATGCTGATCATCGGCAAGAACGAGGGGTGGAAGCAAGAGGTCCAGTTGGGCAAGCGCACGAATCAGGCGTTCGTCTTCCTTCCTCATACGCGCTTCATCCAGATGCTGACCTACAAGGCGGAACTGGTCGGCATCCAGGTCATGCTGACCGAGGAGAGCTATACGAGCAAGTGTAGTTTCCTCGATCTGGAGCCCATCGGCAAGCACGACGGCTACGTTGGCAAACGGATCAAACGTGGCCTATTTCGCGCCAGTGACGGACGGCGGCTGAACGCCGATGTGAATGGCTCCTATAATATTCTGCGCAAAGTAGTCCCGAACGCCTTTGGCAACGGGATAGCGGGTGTGGTAGTCCACCCCGTCAGGCGTCACCTGGCGAACCGGAGCCTAGCGTCTTAACACGCTAGACGCACGGGGACTATAATGTCCTCGAAATGGACGACACAAACTGTACAGGCGCATTTCACAGCGGGGTGGCGTGCGGCGGTGGAGACGATCCGAGGAGACGATCATGGGCGAGCCGGTGTTGGAGCGATTGCGACAAGGGCCACTGCTGTGTGACGGCGCGATGGGCACGGTGCTCTACGCCCGCGCCAGCGAACGCATGACGCATGGGCGCTGCTTCGACGAGCTGGTGCTAAGCGACCCTTCGCTCGTCCAGGCGATTCACCGCGAGTATATCTTCGCCGGCGCGCAGATCGTCGAGACCAATACCTTCGGCGCCAACGCGCTCAAACTGGACGCCTACGGCCTGGCCGACCACGTCGCCGAGATCAATCGCAAGGCGGCCGCCCTGGCGCGCGAGGCGCGCGAGGTCGCAGGGCAGGCGGTCTTCATCGCCGGAGCGGTCGGCCCTGCCGGGCAGGCGCCCTCGCCCGCCGCCGATGACGTCGCGCAACTGGCGACGCTACGCGCGGCCTTCGCGGAGCAGATCACCGCGCTCGTCGAGGGCGGCGTGGATCTCATCATCCTGGAGACCTTCTCCAGTCTGGTGGAGTTGCGACAGGCCGTACTGGCCGCGCGCGAGGTCTGCGCGCTGCCACTGGTCGCGCAGATGACGTTCACCGAGGAGGGGCAGACGCTCTCCGGCGAGAGCCCGACGAGCGTGGCGCTGGCGCTTTCGGCGCTCGGCGTGGATGTGATCGGCAGCAACTGTAGCGTTGGCCCGGCGGGCATCGAGGACACGATCCACGAGATGGCGGCGGCGCTCCAGACCGTCATCCCGGCGGGCGATCAGGTCCCCCTGCTCTCGGCGCAACCCAACGCCGGCCTGCCCGCACGGGTCGAGAACCGCTTCCTCTACGTCTCGACGCCAGCCTACTTCGCCGACTACGCGCGGCGCTTCGCCGAGGCGGGCGTGCGGCTGATCGGCGGCTGCTGTGGCACGACGCCCTCGCACATCGGCGCGATGCGCACGGCGCTCGCGGACTACCTGCCCTCGACGGCCACATCCTTCACCGTCACGTTGCCCCCAAGGCGAGCGGCGCTGGAGACCGTCACAGATGTGGAACAGCCCGCGGCCGGCGGCTCGCGGCTACGGCGCACGCTGGAGGCGGGGCGCTTCGTCGTCAGCGCCGAACTGGACCCGCCGAAGGGGCTGAACCCGCAGAAGATTCTTGACGGCGCGGCGCATCTGAAGAGCCAGGGTGTCGAGTTCATCAACATCGCCGATAGCCCGATGGCGCGCGTGCGCATGAGCTGCCTGGCGCTGGCCCGACTGCTGCTGGAGCGGCTGGACCTCGAGCCGATCATCCACTTCACCACGCGCGACCGCAATTTGATGGCGATCCAGGCCGACCTGCTGGGCGCGCACGCGCTTGGCATCCAGAATATTCTCGCGCTGACCGGCGACCCGATGCACGCAGGCACCTACCCCATGACTGGCGTCTGGGATGTCGATTCGGTGGGCCTGCTGCGCGTCCTGCAGGGGCTGAATGAGGGGCACGACGCGGCAGGCGCCTCGCTGGGCCAGTCCTCAGGATTCTTCCTGGGAGCGGCGCTCAACCTGAACATGGAAGACACCTACATCGACCTGGAGCGCGAGCGCAAGCGCAACAAGCTCTACGACACGCTGCCCGACGGCAAGGCGCGGCTCACCGAGACGGAACTGGAGCTACGCCGGCTGCGGCTGAAGCTGGATGCTGGCGCGCAGTACATCATGACGCAGCCGATCTACAATCTTGCCCCGCTGGAGGCGTTCTATGCAGCGTTCGGACCAGTGGAGGTCCCGATGATCCTGGGCATGATCCCGCTGCACAGCTCGAAGCACGCTGAGTATCTGCACAATGAGGTGCCCGGCATCACCATCCCCGACGAGGTGCGCGCACGCATGCGCGAGGCTGGCGAGCGTGGCCGCGATGTGGGCATCGAACTGGCGCGTGAGGTCATCACCACTGCACGCGACCGTGGGTTGATCCAGGGGTGCTATCTGATGCCCTCCTATGGCCGCTATGACCTGATCGGCGAACTGGCGAGCGAGTTGCTGCGCACGTCTAGCCCACAGGAGGCCGAGGCGCGCTAGCGACGGGTCCGGAACTCGCGGGCGCAGGCCTTCTTCGTCCGCTGCCAGCCGGGCGCCTCAGGACAGAGCATGCGCCTGGCTCACTGGAAGTGGTCATTGGTTCTCTGACTGAAACCAAAAGATTTCTGGTCCCTTGCCATGTGCTACGCACTGGTGGTAGCCTTCCCGTAGGCTTCGGCTCTCGCCTTGAGGCATCATGGCATGGGGCGCAACCCCTGGAAGCTCCCAGCTATGGCCGGAACTGTCACTCTAGCGTTCTGTGATACTCAAGAACTGCACAGGAGAGTCAACGATGAGTACGAACCAGAACCAGGTGAGCCCAGCCAGCGAGGCGAAGCCCCAGCTTGGCTTTCTCGGCTTGGGCGCGATGGGGAGTCGTCTAGTCATGCGGCTCTTGAAGGCTGGCTACCCCCTGACCGTGTACGATCGTACACACGAGAAGACCCAGCCGCTTGCGCAGTTGGGCGCGCGTACAGCGACCACGCCTGCTGACGTGGCGGCGACGAGCGCCGTTGTATTCTCGTCCCTGGCGGATGACGCCGCCGTCGAGGCCGTGCTGCAAGGTCCAGAAGGCGCGCTCGCTGGCGCGCGCCAAGGCACGACGTTCATCGAGATGAGCACGATTCTGCCCACGACGTCACGCGCGGTTGCCGCGGGGGCGCTTGCGCGCGGGATGCGCCTGTGGATGTGGCGATCTCGGGGAGCACACCCCAGGTGGAGGCGGGCACGAGCACCCTGCTGGCAGGCGGCGACCAGGCGGTGTATGAGCGCTGTTTGCCGATCCTCTCGACCTTGACCGAGCGCTGCTTCTACATGGGACCAAGCGGGATGGGCACCACGATGAAGCTGGTCGCAAACGCGCTGCTGGGCGTCGAGATGCAGGCGCTCGGGGAGGCGCTTGCCCTCGGCGAGAAAGCTGGTTTGGACATAAACCGATTGGTGGGCGTTCTGGGCGAAACGGCCCTTATCTCGCCGCGTCAGAAGCTGGCCCTGGAGAACGTCCGCCGGGAAGAGTATGATAGACGCTCGCAGGAATCGTAGTACATCCTGCTGTCTCCTTGACCAGTCTTACGCAGTCGGGTAGCCTGAGCTATCCACAGCGAGATCGGTTCGCGCAAGCGCCGATGACTCCGTTGCTTGTGGTGAGAGGCCGGACGGGTGCGGCAGCGGGAAACCGCAGAGGTCCTAGAGAACGTCAAGCAGGTAGGTAACGGACGAGGTAAACACCGTTCAGCGCGAGACGCATCGATCACGACTCATGTAGTCCCAGAGGTGGCTTGCCACACTGGGATAGAGGCCGCGTAGTTCGGCCCGTATGGCTTGCACTGGCGACAGGGTGAGCGGTACGAACCACTCAATAGTTCGCTAGCGATTGGGAACTATCCCGTCACCTTTGCCTTGCGACTGATGTACAAGGACTACGGCCTCATTCTCAACGAGGCTGCGGTCCTCCACGTCCCGATGCCGAGGACCGCCGTCGCCGCGCAGATGAGCGCCGCGTTGCTTGCGAGTCGCGAGCACGCCGATGCGGCTGGCGCAGTCGAGGAGGACGAGGAGGACGTGACGGCCACGATCCGGTGGATGGAGGAGTTGGCTGGGACCGCGCCAGCGCAGGCCGCTGATGACGCCGTAACCGGGCAGGCATAATGAGCCCGCTCAACACAACCGAGCAGATTGCGCTAGACTGGTGGCAGTTGCGAGTTGCACTGGCGCAGGGGCCGACTGGACGCAGATGCCGGCAAGGCGCCCTGCATCACTGCAAGACGTCGCGCTTCCAGGTGAGATAGAGCGAGACACCCAGGAAGATCGCGCTATAGATCAGCGTCACGACGATAGCGTGGGTGGCGTCGAAGGGCGCGCCGCCGGCGCCGAGCCGCGCCACCACCCCCCTTGCCTGGAGTATCTCGCGCATAGGCAGGGCGAGCGCCGCCAGATTGGTCAGATTGGTTCCCAGGAAATAGTTGGGGATGTCTGACCATATCTTGTTGCCAGTAGCGCTGCCCACACCTCCAAGTATCGCGCCCACAATGTTCTCCACGAAGAAGTAGACGAGCGCCACGACCAATCCAACCGCCAGCGAGCGCGAGAGGACGGTGACGAAGACCGCAAAGAGCATCGTCACAACGAGGTTATAGAGGACCGTCAGCAAATACAATCCGGCGTCCGGCCAGAGGTAGGAAGGGATGTGGCCGAAGACCGCATCACTCTTGCCCTGCGCCGCGGCAAGGATCGCCAACTCGACGAAGTTCAGCGCGAGGATGACGACCAGCGCGATCAGCCCGGCGATGAGCAGCGCGCTGAGCTTGGAAAGCAGCAACCGGATGCGCCCGACGCCGCGCCCCAAAACGATCCGTATCGTGCCGAACTGGAACTCGGCGGAGATCAGCATCACCGCCAGGATGGCGATCACCAATCCAGAGTACTCGCGCACGGCATTGAGCAGCGTGGTCATCATCTCGTAGGGAATCGCCTCAGCGGGCAGCGGCGGTAGTGGCTGATTGCGGTCGCCCAATCCCTGCGCGTTGGTCAGGTTGTAGAGGGTGATGAAGTAGGTCAGGCCGTTCAGCAGAAGCATGAGCAAGCCGATGCCGAGCAATGTAAACCAGATCGCGCGCCATCGGACAATCTTGCCCAACTCTGCCTGGACCATCCCAAGGAAAGGCGGTCTGTTCGCCGTTATGCCGGCGCCGAGCGAGGCGACGGTCTGCGCAGCGGAGGTTGGTGTCGTCATCGGGCGCCTCCTGGCGTTGTGGCGGCGGGCGTTCCATTAGGCGCCGAGCCGGTCAGACGCAGGAAGACATCCTCCAGACTCTCACTCTGGTACATGATGAGGTCCGGCGCATGGCCCGCCTGCGAGAGGAAGAGATTCAGGCTGCGTCCCTCGCCATCTGGTGAGGCGGTCACAAGGTAGCCGTTGCCGTCAATCTGCGCCGAGGCGCCCCAAGATTGGGCCCTGACCAGCGCCAGCGCCTCGGCGGGCTGTCGCACCTTGACGGCGTAGACGCCCTGCGTCTGTGTTAGCGCCTCGACGGTAGATTCCGTCACGAGCCGCCCGTTGTTGATAATGGCGACGCGCGTGCAGATCTGTTGCACCTCGGTCAGCACGTGGCTGGAGATGAAGATCGTCTTGCCCTGCGCGGCGAGCGCGCGCATCAGGTCGCGAATCTCCACGATACCGGCGGGATCGAGGCCATTGGCCGGCTCGTCGAGGATCAGCAATTCGGGATTGTGCAGGAGGGCCATCGCGACGCCCAACCGCTGCTTCATACCCAGCGAGTAGGTGCGCACGCGGTCGTTCTGCCGTTCGCGCAGCCCGACGACATCCAGGATGGTGTCGATATGCCCGTCAGGGACGCCGCCGAGCGCGGTCGCCATCGTGCGCAGGTTGTTGCGCCCGGACATATAGGTATAGAGCGCAGGGGTTTCGACCAGCGCGCCGACCTGTGGCAGCACTTCCTCCAGATGCTGGCTGATGTCCTGGCCGAACACCTCGACGCTCCCACCCGTCGGCGCGATCAGACCAAGCGCCATACGAATCGTCGTCGTCTTGCCCGCGCCATTGGGGCCAAGGAAGCCAAAGATCTCGCCACGCCGGACATCTAGGTTGAGGTTGTCCACGGCGAGCCGGGACCCATAGCTTTTGGAGAGATTCTGTGTGCGTAGCACGACCTCGTCGGATCGCGTCCGCGCCGGTTGCGCTTGTGCGCTGGGGACGGTCATGGGCAGGGCGCTCCTGAGTCTAGATGGCGTCGCCGCGCGCAGCGCCAGCGGCGATGTGAGGTAGCTGGTCAGCGATGAAGCTCATCCCTCGCCAGTCCGATCCTATCATAGCACGCGCCGATTGTCGCCAGTATCTCGCGTGAGGCGCCAAACACCTGAGGGCACCAGCGCCTTTCATCCCTCATTGCGCCCTCTGCTATACTGGAGCCGCTCGACGGGGCTTTCTTGTCACGTGGCCACCACTTGTACCACCGGGAGCGCTCCAAATCATCTCCGATCCTGAAACACGCGCCACCCGCGCGTCTGCTGGCCGTCGCGCCGTATTGCTCACCGGCCTTGCGCTGGCGCTGGTGGTCGCGCTCATTGTCACGGCCCTCGCGGGCCTGACCGCGCTTCATCGCAGCCCCTTTCCCTTGGGCGCTCAGACGGCCGCGACACCCATCGCGCAGCGGTCCACTACTCCTGGCGCGCACCTGTTCGTGTGCGCCAACGCGCCAGGCTCGCAGAGCACATACGCCTTCGTGAATGATGACACCCAGGTCTATCGCGTGACCGGCTGCGCCGCGCCAGTGAAGCTGACGAGCCACGACGCCACGACGACGATCAGCCCGCTGGCGTTCTCTCCCGCCAACCGCTGGCTGATGGTGACCAAAGGCCCCGCGAAGGTCACGGATGGCGCTCCTTCAATTGTCTGCCAGGCGCTGCTGAATCCGCAGACGGGCGCGATGACACCGACGACTTTCTGCGAAGACAGCAGCCTCAGTCCCGACCCTGGCATGAAGATGACGCGCTTCGTGGGGTGACTGGATGGGAACGCCTTCCTCGAAGCGGAGTTTACCAAACCCACGACATTCTCTGGCCCCGTGCGCATCTTGCGCGTCAACGCCACGACACTGACGCCCACGCTGGTGACGACACTCACCTGGGTCGCCAATCTCGCGACGGGCGAGAGCGTCGGGATCAGGCTACGTGGCGCCACGCTGTTCTACGGCGGCTATAAGAGTATCGCCGAGGGTGGCGCGTGGCTGCATCGTGTCTCGCTCGCTGATGGTATGGACACACGCCTCGTCAAGCTCGGCGTCGTGGGCACGGGTGGTTGCCAGGTCTACGAAGGCCCCTGCGCCTGGACCGGACCGTGGGATGTCTCGCCGGATGGAACGCGTCTTGCATACCATAATCCTGGCCCCACCCAGTCGATCTCGGACACCAGCACTGAGCCGGGAACGCCGCTCTACTACGTGAAGACCGATGGAACTGGCGTGCTCCAGCTCTTCTGTGGGGCCAGCGATCAGGGCTTCACCACACCGCTTTTCTCTCCCACCGGCGCGGCGATCCTCTCCAATTCTCGCAGCGGCCCGCGGGGCAACGCCATCGAGACGCTGGCGACGCAGCGTGTGACGGGCCTTCCGGAAGGCTATTTCGTCTTGCGCTGGCGGAATGATGGGGCCGCGCTGCTGCTCGACGATGTCCACGATACCAACGCGCCTCGCGCCGCGCTCTACGACGTGGCGACCAGCAAGATCACGCAACTGCCCGGCGTCGCTGGCTCCTACGTCTGGAGCGCGTGATCGGGACAGCCGCGGTCTTAAGCTGCCCGCAGCCAGAGACGGCGCCCGCCGGGTCAGCGCCAGCGTCCAAGTCGCCAAGAGCCACCGAAAGAAAAGACCATGCTGCGCCTGCGTTGGTTCCTTGCCGATGCTACTCCACGCCAACAGCCAGTGGCGACGCTTGCCCCTTCGCCTGCCCGCGCTCAGGCGTCCATGGAAGTCAGCGTGTCTCCCACGCCCCTCTGGCCGAAGCCAGCGAAGAGAAGAGCGCCAACCGGCCCAAGCGCAAGAGTCGCGACAAACCACTCCCACTGTCTGACACGCGCCGTCTGCATGAGCCCCAGCATCCAGGCGATGGAGCCACAGAGGAGTCCCAGCGCAAAAGTCGCCGTGATGGTAGCGAACACACTACTACTCAGGTTTAGCCTGGCGAGCGAAGCGACAAGGATAGCCACGAAAGAAATTGTAAGGGTCAAAATGGACGATGCGGACAGAACTACGAGCACAAGCTTGTTCACGGTGAGCCTCCTTCGACTACAGATACAGCGACAGTTCGGCGGGTAGGCAAGAAGTCCACGCCTTCTAACCAGCGTGTGAGACAGGACGCGCTACAGGAGACGTTAAGAGGCGACTGACGGGAGTGGCATGCGGCGTTCTCGCATCAGCCAAATATAGCCGTCTTCAAGGGTAGGTTGGGCTGATACGGCGCGAAAGGCAGGCTGGGGCAACCCGACAACGCGATACTGGATCTCGTTGCCCACGCGCAGAGTGGCGACGACAGTCAGGTCTCCCTCTGGTTTGGTTCCAGACGAGGTGAGTGTCCACACATGACCTTGCGCCTCCTCGATCAGTTCGCTGGTCGTGCCATGGAAGGCGACCCGTCCACTTGTCATCACAGCAAGTCGCTGGCACATCTGGGCGACATCTTCGACAATATGGGTTGAGAGCAGCACAGTGCGGTCGCCCGCCAGGTCTGCAAGGAGATTTCGGAACCGGATGCGCTCCTCGGGATCGAGTCCTGCGGTCGGCTCGTCCACGATCAGCAGACGCGGATCATTCAGCAGCGCCTGCGCGACGCCGACGCGCCGCTTCATCCCGCCAGAGAAGCCTTTCAGCTTTCGGTTGGCGACATCGGCGAGTCCGACCGTCTCCAGAAGTTCGGCGACTCGGCGCTTACGCCCGGCGGTCTGGTCTAATCCTTTCAGGATAGCGATGTAGTCCAGAAACTCCCGCGCGCTCAGATCGGGATAAACACCTAGCTCCTGCGGCAGATAACCGAGCACGCGCTTGACAGCGGCTCGCCCTCGCTCTGTTGTGGCGTCGTACGGGCCAATTCGCGCCTGTCCGCTCGTGGGACGAAGGATACCAGCGAGGATACGCATGAATGTCGTCTTGCCAGCGCCGTTCGGGCCGAGCAAGCCAAACATACCACTACTAATCGTCAAGTCAACGCCATTGAGCGCGTGGACCTTGCCACCGTAGACCTTCGTGAGGCGCTGTATAGCAATATCCATACTGAATCCGTGCCTTTCTATGAAGACCGCCCGCTTTCGACTATCGCAGTTAGCTGCTTGCCTGACGCCAGCGCAGATAGCCCCAGGCGCCGCACATCGCCACTGCCCCCAGTCCGATGAGTAACGCGATGCTCGCGTAGGCGCCTGCCGCATTGGCGTGGGGGAGGGGCAACAGCCATTGGAAGTGAAACAGCCCCTCCTGCGCCCAGGCTCCCGTCGCGTTGAGCCAGGTGAAGGTGAGGTTGGGCAGACCGATCTTCGGACTCATCAAATTCGCGGCGAACCAATAGCCGATAAAGAGGAACTGGTAGACCGGTACCTTCATGATGACAGGAATCGCGATCGAGAATCCGGCGACGAATACGACCGCTGGGACGATGATTGCGACGAAAGCCGCAGCGGCCAGGGGAAGGACCCCAAGATCTGGCGCCTGGGTCAGGATGTAGAGAATAGCGGCGGAGTAGAAGACTGCAACCGGCGCGAGCGTAGCCAGCACGCAGCCCATGAACTTGCCAAGGAGGCGTGCGCCAAGTGAACCCTGCGCGGTGTTGAGTAGCTCATCTACATGAAGTTGCCGATCCCGCGCCAGCCGGTCAGCCAGGACAAGTCCTACTCCCACCGGCAGCAGCACGGCGACGAATTGCGCCCATTGCAGCACCGCATTCGACGGTACAGCTGGAAACCAAACCAGCGGCCCATTTTCGCTCTGATGCTGATAGCATCCGTGAAGATCGCAACTGGAAAAGAGCAGCCAGAGTGGGACGACCAGCGCACTGAGCAATCCGAGCGCAAACCAGACAGACCTCCTTCGGATCTGCATGCCGAACTCGTAGCGCAACGCGCCTGCCAGCGTTGACGTGGTAGCGCTTGAGCGTTCGTACTTCATGCTGAAACATCCTCCCCGCGAAAGCGCCACTCACTGTTGCGCAGGTACATCCAGCTCACAGCAAGGCCAACGATGGCGGTCACGATCAGTTCGAGCCGGTTCAACTGCCAGTAGGTGGCGTCCGGCGTGTACAGCGTGGCGAAGAGAAACCACGGACGTGTCCACTCATAACTGGCAAAATAGCCATGGAAGGCGAGTTGGACAACCCACACGACACCAAGCATTGCGACTGTGGTGGCGCGGCTGTGCAGGAAGAGCGCGAGCAGCACGCCGATGGCGGCGAGCCAGAGTGTCGGCGCGAGCCAGAGCAGAATGACGTCAAGACCGGACTTCGTCAGCGCCGACGGGAAGAGGACGCCAATCACCACTGTGGCGGCGAACTCGGTCGCGATGACCCAACAAAGGATGAGCGCAACCCGACGCGCCACGGTGTTCCGGTAGGGCGTCGCCAGACTCAACTGCATCTCAATGGCGTCATCTTTGGCCGCTGCGGTCGTCAGCACGACGCCAGCGGCGAGCGGCAGACACGCCTCGAGCGTCGCGACCAGGAGGGTGTTGACAAAATCAGGGTTCACGGCACGCGCCCGCAAGAGCGCCGCGAAACCGATCAGACTGACTGCGGTGAGAGCTGGTATGAGGAACGCAGTCATGCCAAGAATTTGCGCTTCACCACGCCAGGAGACGAGGCGAAATGGACTCACAGGCGCTGTCTGCCCTCTGGACAAGGTACGCGAGATCCCGGCGCTGAGGTCGTCGGCGGCAGGTCGATTGCGCTGCATCATCCTAGTGATCCTTGGCCGAATTGATCTCAGTGGGCAGCGTGATTGCCGCGACGACGAGCAGGATGACGGCGACCAACACGAGCGTCGGGCTGGTGCGCCACAGGACAGGCAGTGACGCATCTACCCTGTTCGTGGATTGCAGCGGCGCTAACGCGAGTCCAAGCACTCGTAGGCACCACAGCGCTCCAACCGCAACTGCGCCGACAAAGGCGCCGAAGCGCACGGTCAGCACGAGTCCAATACTGGTCAGGAGCAGCATCGGGCCGACCCAATAGGAGGCGAGCAACGGGAAGTCAACATGCTGCGCCGCCGTGAGAAACAGGCTGCCACTAAGAGCAAGCGCTGCGTTGTAGCCATACACGAGCAGAAACCGGCAGAACAGTGTCGTGCGCGGCGAAGTCGGCGTCGCCAGGGCGATCTCCAACGCTGGATCGGCGTCTTGATCGCCAAGAAACGCGACCCCCGCCGCCGCCACCGGCGCCAGCAGCAATCCCAGCAGCGATGGCGGGAACGCGCCATCACGCCAAAGCGAGGCGATCAGGACCGCGATGAACACTGCTCCTGCTGAGGCGACCCAGATGACTTTCGGTATCAAGGGCAATTGGGCGCGCGTCAGACGCCATACCTGCTGCGCATGACCCTCAACGACGCTCGCTATCAGTGCCACACGCGGCGTTGGCGCGTCAATCTCACCCCAGACGCGGTCTAACAGCGCGACCGAGGGAGCAGGAATAATCTGGAGTTGTCGTTGCGCGCCCGCAACCACCGCCGTCGCCAGCGCATAGTCATCGCGGCACATGGCGCAGTCAGCAAGATGAGCCTGCACACGTGAATGCTCGTCAGCCGTAAGCCACTGATGCGCATAGGCCGAAAGGAGATCGGTGATGTGCTCATCGCTCGTGTGATCTTGCGGCGTCCGGTCAGCGCTCATTCGCCCACCTCTCTCTCGGTCAGTAACAGGGCGCGCACGGCGCGTTTCGCGGCGTTCAAGCGGCTGCGCACGGTGCCAAGGGGAATCTGTTGCACCGATGCGATGTCCCGATAGGAGAAGTCGTAGCTGTACCGCAACAGCAGGACTTCTCGATAGATGGGCGGCGCCTGCTCCAGCGCGGCGATTATCTCTTCTCTGTCCATCTGCGCGAATAGCGCTGCCTCCGGTTCAGGATCCTGCGCGGGAAGCGTCTCCAGTTCGCCGATGTCGACGGCGGCAAGCGCCGTGTGGCGGCGTAGTGTTTTCCACGCCTGTCTACGTGCGATACCCCACAACCACACCTGCCCACGCGCCGTGCCCTGGTAGCTGCGCGCGTTCCTCCAGACAGCCAGGAAGCTATCCTGTAGGATTTCCTCCGCGAGGCTATAATCCGAGGTAAATCCCAGCAGGTAGTGCATCAGCTGCGTCCGGCGTCGCTCATAGAGGTCGGTCAACGCTTGCCGGTCCTCGCGCGCGACACGCGCGATCAAATCGGCGTCCAGGTCATGGCCGTCACCCTCACGCTGGCGCGTCGTCTGACACACATTCTCTGGATCAGGCACATGCGGGGTCTCCATGAGCACGTTGAATGGTCACTTCCTTGGGCAGTTTTGCTGTTATGGTATACGTACCCCACAGTGGCGGAAAAGTTCGCGGAACACCAAACATGAGCGAAAGTTGACCGTGTATCCGTCGTCGCCGCCTAAACGCGCAAGTCAGCGCTTGCCCCGGCGCGCGCACGCATGCTATCGTACGGCTACTCGCGTCGCCACCAACTCCTAAATCGCGCAAAGGAGCGCCTGATATGCCCACCGACGAGACTTCCAGCACGACAACGCCCACCAGCGGGCCACGTCCCGTGCGCGCGCCACGTGGGAGCGAAATCAGCTGCAAGGGCTGGCAGCAGGAGGCGGCGCTGCGCATGCTCATGAACAACCTCGATCCCGAGGTCGCCGAACGCCCCGACGATCTGGTGGTCTACGGCGGATCGGGCAAGGCCGCGCGCAACTGGGAGTGCTTCGACGCCATCGTGCGCTCGCTGCGCGCGCTGGAGGGCGACGAGACGCTGCTGGTACAGTCGGGCAAGCCGGTGGGCGTCTTCCGCACACATCCCGGCGCGCCGCGTGTGCTGATTGCCAACTCGAACCTCGTGCCGCACTGGGCCAATTGGGACGAGTTCCGCCGTCTGGAGGCGCAGGGGCTGACAATGTACGGCCAGATGACCGCCGGCTCATGGATCTATATCGGCAGCCAGGGCATCGTGCAGGGAACATACGAGACCTTCGCCGAGGCGGCGCGCCAGCGGCACGGTGGCTCACTCAAGGGCACGATCACGCTGACGGGCGGGCTGGGCGGTATGGGCGGCGCGCAACCACTCGCCATCACAATGAACGAGGGCGTCTGCCTCGCCGTCGAAGTGGACCCGGCGCGCATCCAGCGGCGGCTCGACACCGGCTACCTCGACGAGATGGTGACTGACCTGGACGAGGCGCTGCGCCGCGCCAATGAGTTCAAGGCCCAGGGCGTCGCGCGCAGCATCGGCCTGCTCGGCAACGCCGCCGAGATCTTCCCGGAGATTGTGCGCCGTGGCGCGCGCATGGACCTCGTCACCGACCAGACCTCCGCGCACGACGCGCTCAATGGCTACATCCCCGCCGGGATGTCGCTCGATGAGGCGGCGGAGCTGCGTCAGCGCGACCCCAAAGAGTACGAGCGGCGCGCGTTGGACTCGATGGCCGAGCATGTGCGCGCGATGCTCGACTTCGACGAGACTGGCGCGGTCGTCTTCGACTACGGCAACAACCTGCGCGGCCAGGCGTTGCGCGCGGGTGTCGAGGACGCGATGCACTTCCCCGGCTTCGTTCCGGCCTTCATCCGCCCGCTCTTCTGCCGCGGCAAAGGCCCATTCCGCTGGGTGGCGCTCTCCGGCGATCCCGCCGACATCTACCGCACCGACGAGGAAATCCTGCGCCTCTTCCCGGAGGACGAAGCCCTCGCCCGCTGGATGCGCATGGCGCGCGAGCGCATCCACTTCCAGGGCCTGCCGGCGCGCATCTGCTGGCTGGGCTACGGCGAACGCGACAAGGCAGGACTGGCCTTCAACGAGCTGGTGCGGCGCGGCGAGGTCAACGGCCCTATCGTCATCGGGCGCGACCACCTCGACTCCGGCTCGGTCGCCTCACCCTACCGCGAGACCGAGGCGATGCGCGACGGCTCCGACGCCATCGCCGACTGGCCCATCCTCAATGCGCTGCTGAACACGGCGAGCGGCGCGTCGTGGGTCTCGTTCCACCATGGCGGCGGCGTGGGAATCGGCTACTCACTGCACGCCGGCGTGGTAATCGTCGCCGACGGCACGGACGAGGCCGCCGCAAAGCTGGCGCGCGTGCTGACCAACGATCCGGGCACAGGGGTGATGCGCCACGTAGATGCGGGTTACCCTGAGGCCATCGAGGCGGCGCGCGAACGCGGCATGAATATTCCCATGCTCGAACCCTTGGTCTAAGCGACTCGCGTGGGACAGGGCAAGGCGCTCCCCTGCCATGAAGTCAGAGCACAAGGAGGTTGCGAGTGACGCAAGATACCGACGTCATGGATGGTACCAACTATCCCAAGTACACAATGCTCGCCATCGCCGATGACCGCGCGACCGCCGAGCGCGCCGCCCAGGCGCTACGCGACGCTGGGTTCGCCGAGGGGGACATCACCGTGCTGCACGGGCGCGAGGCGTGGGAGGAGATCCAGCGGCAGGAGGACGAGCGCAACATCTTCGAGCGCTTCTTCGACAATGTCCAGGAGCTCGATGGGGATGAGGGCCGTGACAGCCCGCAGGATTATCTGACCGCGCTCGAAGAGGGACGCTCCAATATCCTCGTGCGCACGCGCGACGACCAGAGCCGCCATCGCGCGTATGAAGCGCTGAAGGTCGCTGGCGCGCACACCATCTCCTACCTGGGGCGCGCGGTGATTGAGGAGTTGCCGGAGGGCGACATCGAGCGCCCCGACCCGCAGCGCTAAACGCAAGACGAGGGCGTACAATCTCGTACGCCCCGAATGTCTTGCCCCGCCGATCACGCCGCGACATCGCGCTGGCGGAAGAGTGCGCCAGCGGCGCCCAATCCCGCGACGACGAAGACGCCGACCAGTAACAGCGCATTTCCGTAGCTGATCGCGCTCGTGCCTCCCTGGGCAATCGCCGAGATCAACCGGCCGGGCAGCCATTTGTCGCCGTCGGACCACGCCAGCAGGATGACCTGCTCGACGACCAGCGCATAGACCAGGCCGATCGAGAGCGCCAACGCCGTGGAGCGGAGCACGAGCGCCAGGATCGCCCCCAGCGCGCCCCAGACGAGCGTCGCAAGTAACAGGTTGCCCCCACCCTTCAACAGCGATTGCACACCATCCGACGTGAACCACGCGGCGGTGCTGATGTCATGTGTAGGCGCCAAAATCAGCGCCGTGACGAGCGCGGCCCCATACGCCACTATGACGCCCAGGGTCAGAAAACTTGCCAGCGCCAGCAGCTTTCCGCCGAGCAGGCGCAGGCGATCTGGTTGGCGTACCAGCAGGTTACGCAGCGTGCCGTTACTGTACTCCATGCCGACGACAATGGCGCAGATCGCCAGCGCGACCACGCCAATGAAGGTTGCGCTGATGCCCATGATGGCGCTGAAGCCGTTGCTTGCCGCCACCTGCGCTGCGGTCAGTCCAGCGCCGCCGCCAGGTCGTCCCGCTACCGCCGAATTCAGCCGCGTCAGGTTCAACACGATGGCCAGGATGGAAAAACCGATCATGGCGCCGAGTCCGCCCAGGATCATCCCAGGCCGGCGCAGTTTCAACCACTCACTCTTGAATGCGCGGATCATAATTTGGCCCCGTTCAGTTGCGCCGCGCTGGATGCGCCAGTCGCCGGCTCGGTCAGGGAGAAGAACGTCTCCTCCAGGCTGCTGCGATCAACAGTGAGTTCAGTCAATATCGCGCCCGCCGCCATGGACTCCTGGTTCAGCGTCCGCGCGAAGCTGGCTGGCGCGAGGACACGCAGCCGTCCGTCGGCCAGTTCGCTCTCGTACTGGTGTTCGCGCGCCACGGCAGCGGCGATGCGCAGCTCGTCCTCGCTTGCCGCGTCGACGATCAGCGCGCCTTGCCGGCTTTCGAGCAGCGCGTCCATCCAGCCCTGGTACACGACCTCGCCCTGGTTGACCAAAATGATCCAGTCAGCAATCTGTTCTACTTCGGCCAACAGGTGGCTGCTGATCAGGATCGTGATACCCTGCTCGCGCAACTGCCGGATAAGGTGGCGTATCTCCAGGATGCCCGCCGGATCGAGTCCATTGGTTGGCTCGTCCAAGATGAGCAGCGCTGGTTCGGGCAAGAGCGCGGCGGCGATGCCGAGCCGTTGGCGCATGCCCAGCGAGTAGGTCTTTACCGCATCCTTTTCCCGACCCTGCAAGCCAACTTGCGCGAGCAGTGGATCTATGCGCCGTTTATCAATGCCGCCGAGCGCCGCGAGGATCTCCAGGTTGCGCCGCGCGCTCATGCCGGGATAGAACGCCGGACCTTCGATCAACGCGCCAACACGCGGCAGATAGCCGGAAGGGTCGGTGGATGGGACGCCGAGCGCCTCGACGCTCCCTGATGTGGGCTGGATCAACGCCAGCAACATGCGGATGGTGGTCGTCTTGCCGGCGCCGTTTGGCCCGACAAAGCCGGCGACGACGCCCATGGGAACCTCGAGGTTCATGGCGTTCACCGCGTTGCGCGGGCCATAGGTCTTGGTGAGCTGGCTTGTGCGGATCGCCAGGCTGGGCGACTGCTCGGCAGGCGCATACGCGGGCAGGTCACTGCGGGCTGGCTCGACAATCGTCCCAGCGCCCTCTGGTTGTGTCAATACGCTCATGGTTGTGTCTCCTGTACTCGACATATCGCGGTCTAAGCGCCGCTGAGTACAGGATAGGTTGTGCGCGCCGCCACCGCAGCGTGCCAACGGATGATCCGCCTCCTCCTTGAGGATGAATAATCAGGATGAGAGCAAGAGCGGAGTGGCGCTCAACTGGCGCCGGGCGTGATGAAGCCGGACTCGTAGGCGAACACGACCGCCTGCACGCGATCACGCAGGTTGAGCTTCATCAGCAGGTGCGCGACGTGGCTCTTCACCGTCGTCTCGTTGACGACCAGTTCTTTGGCGATCTCCGCGTTGGACAATCCCCTGGCGATCAGACGCAGCACCTCCGCCTCGCGCGCGGAGAGTGAGGTCAGCGCGGTCGGGTCGCCGGTGCGCGACGAGGGCAACCGGGCGAAACGCTCGATGAGGCGGCGTGTGACTGACGGATCTAGCATCGCCTCACCTGACGCCACGATCTCAATCGCCTTGAGCAGGTCCGCCGGCGGGGTGTCCTTGAGCAGGAAGCCACTCGCGCCGACGCGCAACGCCTCATAGACATACTGGTCGAGGTCAAAAGTCGTGAGAATGATCACGCGCACAGAGGACGTGTCACTCGACGAGACCAGGATACGCGTCGCCTCGATGCCATCCATGACGGGCATGCGGATATCCATCAGGGCGATATCGGGCCGCGCCGCTCGTGCGATGCGCACCGCCTCCAGCCCGTCCGCCGCCTCGCCTACGACCGCGAATCCCGGCTGCGCCTCGATCAAGAGGCGAAAGCCAGCGCGCACCAGTTGCTGGTCGTCGGCGATGAGCACGTGAATAATGCTCTCCGGCGTGGTATCGGTCATGCAGGTATCGCATTCAGCGGAAAACACGCGCGCACGCGGAATCCATGTCCTGGCGCGGGTCCAGTTTCCAGCTCGCCGCCAAAGAGTGCGACACGCTCGCGCATGCCGATCAGGCCGCGCCCCGTATCCGCGCCTGGAGGCGTGTCAGCCACACCGCGGCCGTCGTCGCTGATCTCCAGTTCCAGCGCGTCAGGCGTATAGCGCACCAGCACATGCGCGTGGGCGGGTCCAGCATGCTTGAGGGAATTGGTCAGCGCCTCCTGCACGATGCGGTACGCCGAGACATCCAGCGCCTCAGGCAGCGGCTGTTCCGCGCCTTCGACCTGGAGCGTCACCGACAGTCCGGCGGCGCGGCTCTGGTTGACCAGCCGCTCGATCTGCGCCAGCGTCGGCTGCGGCGCTCGGTCGACGCCCAGCTCTTCGCTGTGCAGCACATTCAGCATCGCGCGCATCTCCGCGAGCGCCTCACGGCTCGTCTCCTGGATGAAGCGCAGGATCTCGCGTGCGCGCTGCGGGTCACGCTCGACAATCTCGGCGCCTGCGCCAGCCTGCACCGCGATGGCGCTGACATGATGCGCGACGACATCGTGCAGCTCGCGCGCGATGCGAGTGCGCTCGTCCTGGGCGGCGCGCCGGATGTTCTCCCCTTTCTCTTCTTCAAGTCGTCTGGCGCGCTCTTCGAGTCCAGCGAGATAGGCGCGGCGCGTGCGGATATTGTCACCCAGGCTCCAACTCGCGAAGATGAACGCCGTCCCGATGAAAAGAGTGGATACACTGTTCGGACGCCCCAGCAAGGCGCTGACGAGCAGAATCAACGCATTGACGCCCGCGATTAGAACGGCGAGGCGCAGGGAGATGCGCCGCTCGACACGGCTCGCCACGGTATACAGCGCAACGGCGAGGCCCAAACTGCCGGGGCCGGCATTCAAGGGGAGGAAGATAAGCGTAAGCGCTACTGCTGTCGCCGTCACTGCAAGCACCGCGAGCGGCCAGCGTCGACGGGCCACCAGCGGCAGCGTCTGTAACAGCGTCAGCGCCACCGCCAGCCACACCAGCGGCCCCGTGACGCGGTCCGGTCCCGCCAGGATCGCCCCCAGAGACGGCGCCAGAACGAGCAGTGTCAGCAGCACATCGCCGACAATCGGCGGGACACGCCACGACCTGACGCGGCGCTCCACCGTGTTTAGCATTCGCTCGTCGGCTGCCATCTACCTGGCCTCGTGGTTGTTGGAAGACATCAGCGCTGCCCCCAGCATAGCATCTTGTTGCATGTGGCGCGGCGCGCTAGCGGTCATGGATGATTGGCGACTCAACGCGCTCAAGGGAGAGGAGCCACTATCTCGAATGGCGGGCCAGCAGCCCGCTCAGGCCGTCAGGGTAGAGTGGCGTCTCAGCGGTCAGGTCCGCGAGGCGCTTCCAGGCGATGGGCAGGCCCGCGTTGGGTTCGATAATGACCAGATCGTCGCGGGCGTACAGCGTGTTGTCGGCGAACTCAGCCTCAAAGAGCAAGATGATCTCGTGGCCTGGCGCGCCGTCGAAGGTGAAGATGTTCTCCAGCGTGCCGAGAGCGCGTATGTTGACGAGTTCGGCTCCCAGTTCCTCGGCAAACTCCCGGATCACAGCGTCGCGGGCGCGCTCGCCGAACTCGACGCCACCGCCAAGCGGGCGATAGAACGTCTGGCGCTTGGCGGGATCGTCGCCCTCCATGAGCAGGAGTTCGTCGCCGCGCCAGATGAGCGCCAGGGCGAGCGCGCGGATGCGGCCAGAGTTCATGCGCGCTCCTGCGCTATCGCTGCGAGCGCCGCCTCTGCGCCTCTGATCCCTAGCGGCAGAGCATTCTCCTGCGCACGGGAAAGCGCCCTCTCCGCATAGTCGCGTCGCGCGTCTTGATCGCCACGCGCCTGGGCAAGCTCTGAGAGCGCCAGCAGCGAGAACACGATAGCCAGCGGCGACTGCATCCCATCTGCGAGCGTGTGCGCCTGCTCATATTCCTGCGCCGCGCCGTCCGCATCTTGCCGTGCGAGCATCACGGCGCCGAGGGCGATGTGCGCAAGGGGCAGGAGCAACGTGATGCCAAGCTCTTGCCGCAACGCCAGCGATTCCCTGAAATAGGCGAGCGCTGCATCGAGATCACCCAGTTCCTGCGCTCCGCCGCCAAGATGTCGCGCCGCATAGGACTGTTCGAGTAGGTGGCCGCGCTCCCTTGCTAGCGCGTAGGCGCGCCGGTACATGTCCAGCGCTTCATCGTATTGCTCGAGCCGCTCGTGAACCAGCCCAACGTGGAAAAGTGACTCCGCGACGCCCCGTGAGTCGTTTAGCTCCTCACGTCGCGCTAGAGCCGCCTGGAATCGCTGCAGCGCGCTGCCATAGTCGGCGCTGCCCACCTGCATCACGCGGTAATAGTCCGCCATTCCCAGCAGATCGAGCGCTGTGGCGGCTGAAAGCTGGTCGTCGAGCCGCTGCGCCAGCGTGTCAGCGGCTTCCAGCGTCTCCACAGCCTCGACGTACCCCCGATTCGCATAGAAGATCCGGTCGGTGAGTATCTTGGCGCGCAGCAGCGTCAGGCGCAAGACCTCGCTTGCCGCCTCGTCAGAAGTGGCAAGGCCAGACTGACCTGCGCTCCCGAGCAGGGCGAGGGCATCGTCCAGGCGCCCCGCGCGATGCAGCGTATCCGCGCGCGAATGGAGATCAGAGACTATTGCCGAGTCTTCGCCGTGGCCTTCCGACATGGATTCCTTCCATTTCAATGCCTCTTCGATACCCTCTGGCTCAGGCAGGCTCAGTCGTCAGGCGCACGAGGGGCAAGAGCGCCAGATCGACTTCCGCGAAGCGCTCCGGGCCAAGTGCGACTAGTTCGGTGCGGAGTTGGCGGGCGTCGGCGATGAGCCTGCCCACCTCCACACCCATGCAGCGCGGCGCGAACGGCTCAAGATAGTCGCCGCCGCTCTGCAGTTTGATGGTCGCGCCACGATAGTTGTGACGGAGCAGATGATAGCAGCCGACGCCGACCTGCAAAATGCCCTTGTACAGATTGTCACAATATTCAATTCCACTTGTCCCCTGGTCGATCGCTTTGGATGCCTGAGCGGCCTGCGCTCGCTCGATATTCCACAGCGCCTCTAAGGTCTCATGGCACTCGAAATACTCCCTGTCATTGAATTGCTCAATGCCCTTGAGCAGCGCTGGAGGTGGGGGCCGATCACATCCCATCGGCGTAGACTGGCCGGTTGACATAGATCTGTTCCTCTTCAGCGTCGTCTGATTCGGCGGAGGTGTGGGGCGATCGTTCTTTTGTCTGCGCAGCTACGATCGCCAGCATCAGCGCATACATCTGGTCCCAGGACCGATCCCGCGCAACTTGGCAAGAGTAGTCGCTGAATTGTATCGTACAGCCTACCGCGATGTCGCCTTCCTTGGGATTTAGATTGGTCACTTGGCGCGCCAAGCGCTTCATCTCACATTCCGCCGACGCCGAACCTGATGCGTCTTCTTTCGGAATGGTGTCAATGTTCCTGGTCGAGCCTTCTACTCCATTCCTTCTGGGTCCACAACTACGCTACCTCGGCATGTCTGACTGCGACGAGGTGGTAGGGCAGAGGGCGCTCAAGGCGGACAGCGACAATTCCCAGCCGAGTTGCTTTCTCTTCTCTCACTTGCTCAAAGCTCACTCCTTTCTACTGGCGGTAGCGCTCGAGCCAGTTCCAGAACCAAATGAGGAACTGGGTTCCGTCATCCCCTGTAGGAAGCATCTGGCAGAGCAGCGTCAGATCACCGGCCCTGTGTCGTTCTCGTACCGCCGGTACACCGTCGCAGAAGAAGCTGGCCTGCTGCACGAGCTGCCAGAGAGGCGAAATAGGCTACCGAGCACGGTTCGGGTCGCCATTGGGGATTGTGTGCCGCAGCTACTGCTTGGTGGAGTACGCCCACAGAGCAGTGAGTTGGTCGAGGAAGGCGTAGGCCTCTTCGACCCCATCTCGCGCAAGCATTTCCGCTTGTACCAGAACTCGACGCGGGTGACGCGAGATTCGCCATCCCAGCCATTGCTCGCCCAGACCTCCTGCATCCAGTCCTTACGGGACACGATGGTCTCGGCCGTCTCGTCGTAGAGACAACAGGCATGGGGAGCGCCTTTGCTAAAGTCGAGAGTCGCGAGTCGACGTCCGGCGAACTGCAACCTCATGTCGCTGGAGGAAATGTGGGCTTCCTTATCGTCAGCCTGCTGCAGTTCAGAAGGGTAGAGACGCAGGCCCTTGCTGCGACTGCGGGTGATGAACGACGAGACACCATCCAGACCAAGTTCGCAGCCCGCCACATCGGCACAGCGGTGGACCTCACTGACCTGCAGGGTGAAGGGGTACTGCAGGAACTCGGCGAGGAACCCATACAACAGCGTGAGCGCCGTCCCGATTTCGTGCTCCCACAGAAACGCTGAGGAGAGCCGCGCCTTGGCCACGATATAGGTGAGCCCGCCCAATCCTACATCGACATGAATGCTGGGCGAGTGCAGAATCCGGCGCCATTGCCGTCCGGCCCCATGTGGCTTGATGAAGAGGACTTCGCCTGCAGACTGCCGCGGCGTCGGCGGATCCTCCTCTGCCTCCTGACTCTGTCGCTTGAGTTCCTCGAGGTGCGCGGCAAGTTCGTATGGAAAGTCGCCATTCACTCGCGCATAGCCGATAAAGGTGTCGATGTTCTGGCCCACTGTGGTCGGTTGCGGCATTAAGAGCGTGTTACGAACTGCCCATGAGCTCCCTATTATCGGCGAAGTGTGAGCGAAAACACGGAGGTTTTGGCCTCGTTCTCGCTCGCTCGCCGGCATTTCGGGGCGATTCTATGGCGTTTGAGACAGGTTCATGACACCCTCTAGCGGAGAAAGTATATGCGCAGGCCTGTCTTCAGCGCTGACGTTGACCGCAGTAGCCAGGGATTGTCGGGAATGGGCGATGACTTCATGCTCACCTTCACACAGACGCATCTTCCGGTACAGGTACCCTCATGCGCCATTCACGTGAAATGTGATACGGTCTCGTCGGACACTCTGGTTTCGAGGAGGTTTTGCTGAGGAGTTCGAGCAGAAAGGCAGACAGGCATGACGCTCTTGTATGTGCGGTCGCCCATGCGCTGCTTGGCGGCGGTGTTGCTCGTCGCGGCGACGCTCTTCGCAGCGGTTATTGTGCCAGGAGCGCTACGGCAGCCAGCCGCCGTATTGGCGGCTTCGGCGGCGCCACCGAGCCAACCCAACTTCGGTCCGAACGTCTACATCTTCACTCCCGATATGCCTCAAAGCATGATCCAGGCCACTGTCGACGCGGTAGCCAACCAACAGGTCTCCAACCAGTTCGGACCGCAGCGCTATGCGCTGTTGTTCGCGCCTGGCGCCTATGGCTCCGCCACCGCCCCTCTCAACTTTCAGGTCGGCTACTACACCGCCGTGGCGGGCCTCGGCCGCTCCCCGAACGACGTTGTCATCAATGGGTCCATCTACGTCCGCAACCAGTGCTTCGGCCCGAACAACTGCACGGCGCTCAACAACTTCTGGCGGTCGTTGTCCAACTTGACCATCAACGTGACCACCCCCAACTTCGGCTGCTACAACGGCGAATTCTGGGCCGTCTCGCAGGCCGCCCCGATGCGCCGGGTCCACATTAACGGGTTCGCCACTCTCATGGACTACTGCACCGCGCCGTCGTTCGCGAGTGGCGGCTTCATCGCCGATTCAGCGTTCGACGGCAGCACGATCGTCAATGGCTCGCAGCAACAGTGGCTGGTCAGGAACAGCATGCTCGATGGCTGGACCAACGGCGTGTGGAACCAGGTGTTTTCCGGCGTCGTTGGTGCGCCCGCCCAGTGCTTCCCCGCGCAGGCGTCTTGCGGTGGCCCATACACCACGCTCGCTACCAGCCCGGTGACACGAGAGGCGCCCTACCTGTATCTGGACTCCGATGGGCGCTACAACGTCTTTGTGCCCGCGGTACAGCACAACTCCGTGGGCACGACATGGTCCGGCAGCGCGACGCCCGGCTCGTCCATCCCACTCGAGCGGTTCTTCATTGCCCGGCCAACGGACTCCGTAGGCGCCATCAATGACGCATTGGGCTCCGGCAGAAACCTCATCCTGACCCCCGGTATCTATCGACTGGACCAGAGCATCACGGTCACGCGTCCTGATACCGTCGTGCTTGGTCTCGGTTTCCCGACGCTGATTCCTGACAATGGCGCCGTGTCCATGAGGGTCGCCAGTGCGAAGGGCATCATGCTCTCAGGGCTGCTCTTCGACGCAGGAGCCGCGACCTCGCCGGCGCTACTGCAAGTCGGCGACGGCCACGCGCGCAGCGACCAGGACGCCTCCGATCCGACTGCGCTGTCGGATGTGTTCTTCCGTATCGGCGGGGCAGAGCCAGGCAGCGCGAGACAGAGTCTTGTCGTCAACAGCGACAACGTCATCCTCGATGACATCTGGGCATGGCGGGCCGACCACGGCAACGGTGTGGGGTGGGCCACCAATACGGCTGACACTGGCGTCGTCGTCAACAGCGATCACGTGACCGCGTATGGCCTGTTCGTCGAGCACTACCAGAAGTACGAGGTGATCTGGAACGGGAATGACGGTGTGGACATCTTCTTCCAGAACGAGATGCCCTACGACCCGCCCAGCCAGGCGGCGTGGATGGAGGCTCCCGGTGTCGACGGCTGGGCGGCCTTCAAAGTTGCCGACAGTGTGACCAGCTTCAGCGGCTATGGGATGGGTAGCTACAGCTTTTTCAACCAGGGCGTCAACATCTACGCCGCACACGCGTTCGAAATCCCCGCGACCTTGCCGGCCTCCAGTCTGCATGATCTGCTGACGATCTTCCTATCCACCGCTGGCTCAGGTGGCATTCTGCACGTGGTCAACGACACCGGCGGGTCGTCGACCATTAACAACCCGGATGTGCCGGTTACCGTAGTGAGCTACCCGTGACGGCGTGACCGAGGTGACACCACACCCGTGACGCCTCGTTTGATCATCTGGTATGGGCCATCAAGCTCTGCCACGGAGGCGGAGCTTGATGTGACCTGCATCCGGGAATGGTGTCCCAATAGCACTAGGGCGCCCGGTTGTTTGAGGCGCCTCCTGGAGCGGGTCCATCCACAATGTTGGCCGATTTCTCTGCTTGTTGTTCGCGCCAAGCGGCGACCAATGCCTGGGACGGCTACACGCAGCTCCTGCAGGAGGGCATCGCTGAGTGGAAGAATGAGCAGAAAGCCCTCAATGATCCCCATTTCGCAGTTTCGCATCGCCGAATATCTGGAACTCTTTGACCTATGAAGAAGGAGCCGTCGAAGTCAGACACAGCCAGCATTTTACGCTACAGACCAGTATTCCGCGGTGAGGGGTTCGAAATGTACCTCTCTTGGTTCCCAGTCAAAGGGGTGGCGCATGGGGCCTTGAGCACGACAGCTGTCCCGTGACCGGCCAATCCCGGATTCTTCCACATTCTCCGTACTCATTCCAAATCTGCTCCTCCACAAACTGCGAAAGGTGGGTCGAAAAGTCGATCACCCTACCTTTCACCCTTCACCTGTCACGCCCGCAGCCACCCTCGTTGTCGTAGATCAACGTCAGGTCTGTGGCGGTCATGGTTCGTTAGACAGGAGCACTGGGGTCCCATACACGCATGCGCCGGCAGAGATTGACAGGTCATGACGGACAGCGCACAGTGTGTGGCATGGATGGGAGGGATAGGACTTCGGCTGCAACAAGGAGGTGGGACGATGCGCGTGGCGCGCTTTCTCATCGCGTATGGTGTGGTGAGCGTCCTGGGAGTGCTTGTGAGTGTGTTCCTGGCCCAGAACACACAGGCTGAGCGACTCACGTTCTTTGGCCAGGAGGTCTCTATCAGCCTGGCATGGATCATGCTGGCGGCGACGGCGTCTGGATTCCTGTTCGCCTTGCTGCTGCTCCTCCCCGGTCGTATCGCCGCGACGCTCCACAACGGGGCGCTGCGCCGGGAGGCGCGGGGACTGGACGAAGAGTTGGTCTGGCAGAGTGAACAGCGCGACGAACTGCTGGCTCACCACGAGCAGCTCTTGAGCGGGCATGAATGGCTCCTGAACGCCTATCGGCGCACACACGGGGAGCTCGACCACCTCATCAGGGAACGCGATGTGTTGAAGATGCAACTCGCCGACGCCAACGACGCGCTCGCTGTCCAGCGGGAGGAGCCCGTTCGACGGCAACCCAGCGCTCCAGCGCCTCCGCGCCAGATTGATGTGGCTCCAGCGCCTACCGCGCCGCAGACGCAGGTCGAACACAGGGCGCCGGTCATCACGGCGGAGGAAGAGCGGGCAGAGACGCAAGACACGCATGAAGAGATAGAGCGGGCGGCGATCCCCGTGGGAGCGCACGCGCCGCTGGAGTTGGCAAACGAGCCACCAGATGGTATCCAGCAGGCCCATGGCGTCGTCGCGGATGATGAAATGGCGAGCGATGCGTTGGCGCACGGTCACTCCAGCGCGTCGCCTGGCGAGACGCTGGCGTCTGGCGCGAACTGGTTCACGAGCAGTCTTGAGAGAGGGTGGCAGGCATCCCGATCATGGTTCAGGAGGCGCGCTGAACAGGGTCGCTATCGCGTTGACCAGGGGAGAATCTGGGTACGCGGGCGCGGCTCCGCCAGGTGGAACTTTCGCAAATCGCGCCTGGGCGCAAAGGTGGATGAACACCAGCGCGGGTCCCCAGGCGCCCATCCCAAGTAGCGACGTCAGCAGTGTGCGAAAAGAAGACGGCCCCGCCGGGAATCGAACCCGGATGATCGGTGTAGAAGAACAAGGCAAGCTGTTTTTCCGCGTCTCTTAGGGTATCGGCTATCGGGCAACTCCTGAAACCGAGTCGCGCCATACAGTTGTAGCATGCCCTGTCCGCGACGCTGCTCCCCGTCGGCCGCGGCGCGTGTGACCACAACGGCGCTGCGCAGGCCCACGAACGCATGTGAGGTCGCGTCACCCATCGCACGATGGGATACGGGGGAGATGGAGGGACGGGCATGCCAGAGCTGCTCGACAGGGCGGCCGGAGGCGAGATCCCGTTGGTTCCCGATCAGACAGCCTTGCTGTTCATCGATGTGCAGAATTACGCCGCCCACCGCCAGGGCGGGGAGTTCAGGCAGCTCGGCGATGACGAAATCGCCCAGCGGTTCGGCGCCTTCTTCGACGAGCATGCTTCGCGGACGCTCCCGAACATGCGAGGCCTGCAGGCGGCCTGTCGGGCGGCTGTGGTGGAGGTCCTGCATACGGTGATCGAGAGTCTCACCCTCGACGGCCGCGACCGCAGCCTGGACTACCGGCGGGGGGCGTGCATGTGCCCAAGGGCTCCCGGGACGCCCAGGTGCGATTCCTATCCCACCTGCCCCTCGGAACCCTGAATTCATGGGTGCTGCAGCGACGTGGTGCGCGGCACACTTTGCGTGCTTTGACCCCACTTGACCCCAATAGGAGCAACACTGGCAGCCATGTGAGCTTCGCCCAAGTGGGGACTGACTACTGCCGAGACTGTCCCACCAGACCCGGTGCGCTGGGGCAGTACTCACGACCGAGCAACGCGCCGACCTCTCGCCCCCTACCGTCGAGCACGGCGCAGGTTCCATGAGCATCCCCCAGCCGTTGACAGGGCTCACAGCGAAAGGTACCATGCGCCGGACGGATTTTGGCAGGCATCTACCTCGGGAACACATACAACGTCAGGAACGCATACTATGAAGCGCTTCGCCAACGTGGCCACCGCCGCGCTCGTGCTGACGTTGCTCTTTGCCGCCCTTGTCGTTCTCGTCTTGCCGCAGGCGCAGCCACCACAGAGCCGGGTGCAGGCGCCACAGCGGCAGGCGAATCCCCTGCCCCAGGTGATTCCAACCCTGCGCGAGTGGCAGGGCGAGAGCGGCGCCTTCTCGCTCGCGCCTACCTCGCACGTCGTGATTGACACGGCAACTGGCGGGCAGCTCGGCGACACTGCGCATGCCTTCGCGGCGGACGTCACGCTCATCACGGGGAGCGCCATGCCGATCGTCACCGGCAGCTCGGCAGGCCCAGGAGACTTCTTCCTCTCGCTCGCCACGACAGACCAGGGACTGGGAGACGAAGGGTACTCCCTCTCCATCGCCGACGGGGTGACGCTGCGCGCTCATACGGCCACAGGGGTCTTCTATGGGACACGTACGATTCTGCAGATGCTGCTGGCCGACGCAGTGAAGGCGCGCCTGCCGCACGGGAGCGCCCGCGACTATCCTAGCTACCACGAGCGCGGCTTCATGCTGGATGTGGGCCGGAAATACTTCCCGCTGAATGAGTTGAAGGAGTACGTGCGGGCGATGTCCTGGTTCAAGTTGAACGACTTCCACTTGCACCTCAACGACAACCAGCTCATCGTAGGGACCGGCTCGGACTGGACCACCAGATACGCCGCATTCCGCCTTTCGAGCCCACGTTTCCCCGGTCTCGCTGCGAAAGATGGCGCCTACAGCCGGCAAGAGATGCGTGAGCTGCAAGACTTCGCGAAGCAGTACGGCGTCACCATCACCCCAGAGATTGATGTGCCTGCCCACGCCCTTGCCCTGACGCAATTCAGGCCCGATCTCGCCAGCGCGACGCTCGACAAATCCATGCTTGACCTCTCCAATCCCAACACCTTGCCATTCGTGAAAAGTCTGTGGGATGAGTTCCTTCCCTGGTTCGACTCGAAGCACGCGCACATCGGCGCGGATGAGTATGACGTGAGCCAGGGTGAGACCTATCGCCAGTTCGTCAATGCGTGCGACGACTATCTCAAGAGCAAGGGCTACACTGTTCATGCCTGGGGGAGCCTCGCACAGATGAAGGGGACGACACTGATCCACAGCGATGTGGTGATGGACCTCTGGGATACCACCTTCGCCAGCGCGCCCGAGATGGTTCGTGAGGGCTACAGCGTCGTCAACACGAGCGACACCTACCTCTATATCGTGCCGAAGGCGGGCAATTACAACGACTATCTCGACACCAAGACCCTCTATGAGCAGTGGGAACCCTACATCTTCGACCTGCGTAATCCCGCCCAGAATCTCGCGCCAGGCGATGCGCATCTGCTTGGGGCCAAGTTCGCCGTGTGGAACGACAAACTCGGCGCGCTCATCTCTGATGCGGATGTGGCCGCTCGCGTGCAGGCCGCGCTCCCTACGGTCGGCGAGAAGTTCTGGGGCGGCCCAGCACGCGGTATGACGTACGAGCAATTCATGGGGCGGGCTCACACCGTGGGCCAGGCGCCAGGGCTCAATTTGCTGACGGCGTAGTGTCAGACGAGGAAGCCGATTTTAGTCAGGCGCAACTCTGCGTGACAGCCCCGTTCCGGCAGCGAGGTGAATCGCTGTTTGCTCTACATATCCTCAAGGTAAAGCGGGATACGCCGCTTCGCAGGCTGATCACACAGAAAGCACCACCTGTCGCCAGCTCCTCGCGCTCATCACTACAGGGTGAAGCGGCGATAGACGCCGACGAGGGTACCTTGCACCCGCCACTCCCGATCCCATTCCTCGCGCCTGATCACACGAGTAGCGTAGGCGGCGTTCGCCGGCTTGAGATGGACTTCGTCCTCGTAGACAAACACCCACTTGAGCGTCGCTTCTCCCAGTCCCCCGTTCGCATTGTCATGCAACGCCACTGCAATCGTGGCGTGGACCGCGGTAGGGTTGGGGTTGATGAGCACATAGTCGCCATCGAGAATCCCATCGTCTACCATGGAGTCGCCACGCACTCACAGGGCATAGATCTCGCACTGCTGTAGTAGCCTGCCACCTGGCAGCGCGCTCGTGAGCGCATCAAGCTCAAGCCGTTCGAAGTCGCCCTCATCGAAGAGGTCGAGCGGAGAGCCGGCGGCAATCGTGCCGCGGATGGAGAGCCCAGCAGGGCGTGCAGGAAGCAGACCGCGACTCCCAGGCAGACGACGGAGCAGTCCGTGCGCCACCAACGCACGGACGTGATACGCGACATGGCTCGGCGTACGAATGCCTACTGCAGCGCCGATTTCACGAATCGTCGGCGAGCGACCGTGAGTGCGCCAGATCTCCTCCACGGCATGGAGAATCCGCAGACGCACCGCCTCGCCTGAGCGCTGCTTAGACCAGGAGTCTCGCGATCCGGTAGGAGTGGAGTGTTTCCTCATACTGCATTGTCCTTCCGTCTCCAGCGCTAACCTTGCAACACCTGCCTACTAGAAACTATGTTCTACCAAGATAGACGGGCAAACCCCCGCTTGTCAAGGCCAGGCGTACCAAACCGCGGTCGGGGTTGTTCTTGGCTCCAGCTCCGGGAGCATATCAGGTCGACAGATATTCTCATGGCGTATGGGCTGGAACTCGGGGAGCGAGTCACGCGGGCTCGGCGATAACGGCGATGTCAATTGTAGAACTGTGCCACAGGGCGGCTGGTAGGAGCGGACTTGATATACTTATGATGTAGCTCGTCGTGGTGAGGAGCCGTCATCGCCGACACGTCGACCGGCTGGTGCGCGGGGTGAGCGTGTACCATTGATGCGGAACAGGTGAAGCGTACCGCCGGCCTCCGTCCGGCACGCATGACGGTGAGTAGGAGCGGGCGCTATGGCGGAGACTGCGTTTGATCGCTACAAGGGCCGCCTGCGGGACGATCTCGAAGCCCTGCGGCGCGAGGGACGCTATTACACACCGAACGTCGTGTCTGGCCCGCAGGGACCGCGTATCACGATGGGCGAGCGATCATACGTCAACCTCTGCGCCAACAACTACCTGGGCTTCGCGCAGGATCCGCAGGTTATCGCCGCCGCGCACGAGGCGCTCGAGCGCTATGGATTCGGGCTTGGCGCCGGGCGCGTGGTCTGCTCGATGGCGATTCACCAGGAACTGGAGCGGCGGCTGGCTGGCTTCAAGGGACGTGAAGGCGCCCTCGTCTGCCAGACTGGCTACGACACGAACCTTGCCGCGCTCTCGACACTGCCGGGCGAGGGCGACGTGATCCTGAGCGACGCGACCAACCACGCCAGCATTGTGGACGGCAGCCGCTTCTCGCGCGCCGAGCGGCGCGTCTATCCGCACGCCGACATGGACGCTCTGGAAGCCTTGCTGCGCGAGCACAGGGGCGATGGCTGCGTCTTCATCGTCACGGACGGCGTCTTCAGCATGGATGGCGACATCGCGCCACTGCCGGAGATCGTGGCGCTCGCCGAGCGCTACGGCGCGCTGGTCTACGTGGACGACGCGCACGGCGACGGTGTGCTCGGTGAGCATGGCTCCGGCATTGTCGAGCACTTCGGCCTGCATGGGCGCGTCGCGCTCGAGATGGGGACTCTCTCGAAGGCGCTCGGTGGCGTTGGCGGCTTCATCGCCTCCGACCAGGAGGTAGCGGACTACGTGTACCAACGCGCTCGCTCCTTCATGTTCAGTACCGGCCACCTGCCACCCGCGGTCGCCGCCGGGCTGATTGCTGCGCTCGACCTGCTGGCCGCGCAGCCGGAGCGGTTGCGCCGTCTGTGGGAGAATGCGCGGTACATCCGCACCGGACTTCAGGGGTTGGGGTTCAGCATCGGGAATAGCGTAACGCCGATCATACCGGTCATTGTCGGCGAAGCGACGCAGGCGATGGCGCTTGGACGCGAGCTGCGCGCCGCTGGCGTCTACGTCCAGGCGTTCGCCTATCCGGTTGTGGCGCAGGGAGCGGCTCGGGTGCGCTGCATCGTCTCCGCCGCACATAGTCGCGACGACCTGGACGAAGCGCTCACCGCCTTTGAAACGGCGGGGAAGACCATGCGGCTGATCTGAGCCTGCTCACCAAGACTGACAGAAGGGGGCTTTAGCCCCTGTGGTCAGGCGTGTACGGCTTGAGCCCTTGCCAGTTGTCTGCCGCTTTTGTGTCGACCAGGCAGAAGAGCTGTCTATGGAACAGGCGACCGCACGCAAAACCTTCAAGGAGAAGCTGCGTCCCACGCCGGCCCAGGAGCGGGCGTTGGAGGACGTCCTGTGGCGCTGCCGCGAGCTCTACAACGCCGCCTTGGAGCAGCGCATCACCGCTTGGCGCCGGCGTCACGTCTCGGTCTCACGCTTCGAGCAGGAAGCCGAACTCAAGGCCATCCGTGTGGCGTTTCCAGAGTACGCCGCCATTCACTCGCACATCCTGCAAGACGTGCTGGCGCGGCTGGATAAGACGTATCAAGCCTTCTTCCGTCGCGTGCAGCGGGGCGAGAAGGCGGGCTTCCCGCGTTTCAAGGGCCGCAATCGCTTTCACTCGTTCACCTTCAAGGAATATGGCAACGGCGTGCGCTTGGAGAACGGCTTTCTGGTGTTGTCCACGATCGGGCGCATCAGCGTCCACTGGTCCCGCCCGATTGAGGGCACGCCCAAGACCGTCACCATCGCTCACGAGGCCGACGGCTGGTATGTTGCGATCTCCTGCGCCGACGTGCCAGTGCACCCGCTCCCGGCAACGGGACAAGAGACAGGGATCGACCTGGGGTTGGAGTCGTTTGCCACCTTGGCCAACGGGCAACAGATTGTCACTCCCAGCTACTACCGCAAAGCCGAGGCGTATCTGCGGCGCTGCCAGCGGCGCGTGGCACGGCGCACAAAGGGGAGCAAGCGGCGGCGCAAGGCCGTCGTGCTGCTGGCCAAGGCGCACCAGCACATCACACGCCAGCGGCGTGACTTCCATCATAAGGAAGCGCGCAACCTGGTGCAAGGGTACGACGTGATCTATCACGAAGACTTGCGGGTCGCCAACATGGTGCGGAACCACCACCTCGCAAAAAGCATCAGCGATGCGGGGTGGAGCGGGTTTCTGGCCATCCTCGCGTTCAAGGCTGCAAGCGCCGGGAAGCGAGTGCGAGCGGTGCATCCCGCGTTCACCAGGCAGGCGTGTTCGGGGCCGGGCTGTGGGGCTATCGTGCAGAAAGGTCTCTCGGTCCGCTGGCATGCGTGCCCAGACTGTGGGACCAGCCTGCATCGCGACCACAACGCCGCCAGGAATATCCTCCGGCTGGGGCAAGCCATGCAGTAGGCGGGGATACCGCCTTCAGGCGTCAACGTAGCGGGTTGCCGCACGCGTAGCCTGAGAACCCGCCGGGCTTCAGCCCGTGCGGAGTGTCAGAGGACTCGTACCGCCTTGCGGAAACGGGCGGGAGCAGCGGTAGCTCGCAATGGATGGCGCTAATCTTGAGCCTGCGCCCTTGAGCGTATTCGGGTTAAATGAGATTGTTCAGTCGCTCACGTATGGACCCCTTTCTTGACCCCTACAGCGGCATCACTGACGAACACAGACGACCTGAGCGCCACATTTACGCTGGCATACATGCCACAATTGGACCTACACGAACGCTGACGAACAGGCGGCAGCAGATTTGTAAACCGTTGGTTGATGCTAACGCCACCACGTGGCATGAATTACGAGCAAGCAGAGAAATCGACTAACCTTACGCCTGGACCGACATTATTGGGATCGAGCAGTGCAGGCAATGCAGTTGGCCGCCGATGCGGATGCCAGTCTCTTCGACATACTGGCGCGGGCCTGCAGAAGGGGTTGATAAGGGGTGCGAATACACTGCCAACGCCCATACCCTTCGCCCGCACCGCCTCGAGATCCACCCTTTACAAAACAGGGTTTGCCTATTAGGCTATTGTGTACGACGTTCGTGCGCGCTTGACGCGTGCCACTGGCACGTGGCAGTCGTGTTTCCAGCGCCGCAATCCTCCGTCTCAAGAGAGGAGGCGCCCTCGCCGTTGGATCGACCGACCAGTTGCCGCGCTGCGGCGCGGCGCAGATTGCCTCACTTCACCATACCGAGGCCGATCTGACGACACACGAGCATGGATGGCTACAGCCCCAAGTGGCAGGCGCGACGCAGCCGAGCGCCCCCGGTGGGCATAACGCGGACCAAGCGCGAGTGCGTCAATCGCAAACGACGACATCGCGGCGGTCCCACACGGTATTCAGGAGTGAGGTCGAAGCCGATGAAACTTCGCACGTCCCTGCTTTCAGTGATAGTGGTGGTTCTGGTTGTGGCGGTGGCCGTAGCGGGGATTGCCTTCCGCACACGCATTGCGCACGCCGCAACGTCCCCCTGTGCGGGCACGCCCATGACGGGCAGCATTGATGGCGCGCAATACCAGATCGAGGTCCCGGCTAACTGGAACGGCACGCTTTTCCTCTACAGCCACGGCTACCGCTTCCCCGGCGCCAATCCAGGTCAGGACGCCGGCGACCCGATCACCGAGGCCGCGATGCTCGCGCAGGGCTATGCGCTGGCCGGATCTGGCTATAGCACGACCGGCTGGGCGCTGCAGCAGGCGTTCCACGATCAGATCGCACTGCTCGACTTCTTTGGCGCGACGTGCGGGCAGCCGAGCCGCACCATCGCGTGGGGTCACTCGCTCGGTGGCATCATCACGGCAGGGTTAGTCCAGCTGAATCCGGACCGTTTCGCCGGCGCGCTGCCGATGTGTGGCGTGGTCGCGGGTGGCGTCGGCACATGGAATCAGGCGCTGGATAGTTCGTTCGTCTTCAGCACCTTGCTGGCCGGCGGAACGCTGCCGATTGTCAATCTGCCCCAGAACCCGGCCGCGCTCAATGCCGATTTTGGTCAGGCGCTGGGCGTGCTTTCAACGGCACAGAAGACTGCGCAGGGCCGCGCGCGCATCGCCCTCGCCGCTGCGATGGCAGACATCCCCGGCTGGTTCGCACCGCTGTCGCCTGAGCCCGACAGCGCGGACGTCGAAGCTCAAGTGGCCAACCAGATCGCCTGGGAAAACCAGCCAGACTTATTCTTTGCCTATTTCGGGCGAGCGGAACTGGAGTTCCGCGCGGGCGGCAACCCATCGTGGAACACTGGCATCAATTACAACGCGCAGCTCGCCCACTCAGTTGACCGCAATGAGGTCATCGCGCTGTATCAGAAGGCCGGGCTGGACCTGCAGGCCGACCTGGATACGCTCAACAATGCGCCACGTATTGCCGCCAACCCCAGTTCGGTGGACTATCTGAGTCAATATGTGACCTTCGACGGCGACCTGGGCAGCACACCTGTCCTGACGATGCACACGACCGGTGATGGACTGGTCGAAAACGAGGACGAGCGCACCTATAGCCACGTCGTCGACCGGGCCGGTGATCCGACGATGCTCCGGCAAATCTACGTCCACCGTGCGGGTCACTGCACCTTCACTCCGGCGGAGACGCTGACGGCCGTGAACACGCTCTTGCATCGCCTCGCCACAGGCCGCTGGAGCAATGTGAATGACGTGGATGGGCTGAACGGCGCCGCGAGCGCGCTCGGATCCTCGCTGAACGTGTTCGCCGTGGGCGGTAACACCATTCACGTTGATCCCGCGTTCATCAACTTCCAGCCGGCGTTGTTCCTCCGCCCCTTCACTGCGTTTGATCAATAGCACGCTGCATCTGACGTCAACAGGACCCAATTTGCTCTGCTTCCCGTGGAGTAGGTTGGGTCCCGCTGAGCTACTCCCTGAAGGCGTCGAGATTAGAGCGCTAGGTTGCGCGGTCTGCTCTCTGGATCAGAGCGGGCATGAGCTGAAACGACGCTGAGGCTGCGCTATGGCTGGAGGTGGTGGCATCGGCGGCGGCATTTTTGGCAGCAAAGCGATCGCTTTGAACAGGCAATTCGTGACACCGGACTCAGGAAAATAGGAAATCATTGAGCACGGGAACTATACAGTATGCTGCAGAACCGAGCGCCGCAGGACGCCGTGCGGCTCGTCGTGCAGATCGCCTCGGCGCTCTCGGTGGCCCACGCCGCCGGACTGGTGCATCGCGATGTCAAACCAGAGAATGTCCTGCTCGACGAGAAGGGGGCGGCGTTTCTGACCGACTTTGGTATCGCGCGTCCCATCACGATGTCCCGCGTCGGACGCGCGGCGCAGACGCTCTCGGCGACGGGGCTGCCGGTGGGCACGCCGGAATACATGGCCCCAGAGCAATTGCGCGGTGAACTGGTGGATCAGCGCGCCGACATCTACACGTTGGGCGCGGTCCTGTATGAGTTGCTGACCGGACACGCCCCGCACGAGGCCGAGACCCCCTATGAGGTGGCCGTTGCGTCGCCCCTTCAAGCGTGAGCGGCGGCGTCCGAGCGCGCCTCTGCCTCCGAATCGATCCTACACGCTTTGGTATAAGCATTCGCTACAGACGGATTCTACCCGTGAAGCGATCCCTCCAGGAAGTGAATGAGATGTCAGAAACCCCCTGGGGGGCTTGCGTCTGGACTCCAACGCACCTCGGCATAGCGTCGCCGCTGCACGGCTTTGGCTTCCTCGTCCGACACATTAGGGCGTTCCGACAACACGCCCGTGCTCACCCAGTCTTGCCGGGCAAGCAGCGTTCGCAGCGCAATGTTGCGCGCGCCGATCAAATCGGCATGGAGAACGAGCTGGCACACCTGACAGCTAAACAACAAGCCCTTCTCCGGACGGTTGTCCTCCGACGTGTGCCCGCAGCGGGGACAGGTCTGGCTGGTCTTGTAGGCGTCCACCTTCACCGCCATGCTACCAGCGAGCTGGGCCTTGTAGGCGACATACCCCTGCAGCTCGGCGAAGGCCCACTGGGAGGCATGCCGATTGGCGCGGCGCTGCTTGAGGGTGGCCTGCTTCCCATGCTTGCGCTTCCTCCGCTCGCGGATGTGTCTCAGCTCCTCCAACCCGATGAGACTGTGTGGGTAGGCGTCTACGATCTGCCGACTGATCCAATGGTTGCGCTCGTGCTTCAACCGTCTCTCTCGCCCCGCGATGACGATCAGGCGTCGTGTCGCCGAGCGAGTGCCTTTGCGCTGCAAGCGCTTGCTCAATCGGGCATAGTGATCCGCAATGGCACGAACCTGCTTGCCCCCATAAAACGCGGTGCGGTTCTGCATGTCCGTGGCCACCGCCAGATAGCGTTGGCCCACATCCACACCCACGATGCGCTGATGGGACACTGGCGTGGGGTCGGCTACCGCCACTTCCAGGCTCACCAGCAGGTAGAACTGCTGGTGGGGCTTGTCGTACCACAGCTTCGCCGCGCCGATGCGGGCGCCCTGCTGAATAAGGGCCACGTGCCGATCATAGCCGCTGTAGGGCACAATCACGCGCCCGTCCAGGCTCAGGAGGCTCACCTGCTGACCGGTCTTGAAGC
>Ga0207684_10000706_pt1 | contig 39424 bp, 31 predicted proteins | sample KBSK5501metaG_FD_184342 | JGI IMG/M metagenome (GOLD analysis project Ga0207684, IMG submission 184342) | Corn, switchgrass and miscanthus rhizosphere microbial communities from Kellogg Biological Station, Michigan, USA - KBS K5-50-1 metaG... | ecosystem: Host-associated > Plants > Roots >... | reverse complement strand
TCCATCGGTGATGCGCCGCCGGCGGAGTTTGAGGCAGCCTACTATGCGAACAGCGCGACCGTTGACGCGGCGTGATTCCAAGCCGGCGAGTCTCCAAGAAGCCCAGGGCGATTCATGGTGTTGCTGCCGGGCGTCCGCCTAAGGACCTTCTGGCTCGTGGTTTCGAATTAAAAGATTGGTCGGGGGCCCGGGATTTGAACCCGGGGCCTCACGGTCCCGAACCCTACGTATGTGGTGTCCTGCCGTGTCCCGCCGGTTCCCTCAGTGTCCTCCCGTATTCAATTCCGCCTGCCATCGTGTCCTCGCGTGTCCTCCCGTATCCTCCTGGTTCCGCGAATGCGTGACACGTTTGTGATCTCCCGCCGGCTCACAGGCGCGCTCACGCTCTACGCCGCGGTCGGCCTCGCCGCGCTGTCGCGCCGGTGACTCGCTTCTGATCGTGCACCTCCACCACGGTTAGCCCGCCGTCCTTCCAGGTCATGTCGGTGCGCCGGTGGTGGTCCCGGTCGCCGTAGTCGTCGACGATCGCGGGGATGCTGTCAGCGTCGGAAGGTATGGAGGTACTAAATGTCTAGCGGAGTCCCATTGCGCTTGCGCTTCTCTGAAGTCGCCCAAATTCTGGGTCTCAGACAGAAGCAGGTATCAGACCTTGTATCAAGAGGCGAACTGCCTGTAGCGCTCGTCGGTGAACAGGCGCGGATTCCTGCGAGTGCATTGCTTCCGTTCATCGCGGGGCACAACGCAGGGGCCATAGCTTCGGAAGGGACAGCTCTAATTGATCCGCCGAGTGTTTGGCTATCGACGTCGACTAGGAACTCTCGAAAGAGGCGCTATGGGACTGGAAGCGTCTATCAGCGATCTGCTGATGGTTTGTGGTGCGGAGCCATCAGGGACGGAGCGACTAGTCGCGTTGTCTACGCCAGGTCTCGCAAAGCAGCAGAGAACAAGCTGGCAAGACTAAAGGCCGAAATTCGGAAATCTGCCTCTGCACCAGTGCGGCTGCCGAAGCTTTCCGTATTTCTCGATCAGTGGCTTATCGAGTCTGTTCGACCTAGGGTGCGACCGCTCACCTACGCAAGCTACACGCTGAACGTCAGGAAACATCTAGATCCAGATCTCGGTCACATCCGGCTCGATCAACTTCGACCCGATCATCTGCAGAAGCTTATGAACTCAAAGCTGCTGGACGGGCTCTCGCCTAAAACCGTCCGATACATCCGCCAAGTGTTGAGCAACGCCCTAAATCAGGCCATACGATGGAACCTGATCTCGCGAAACATCGCAACGCTCGTAAGTCCGCCACGAGTCCAACGGTTCGAGACCAGTCCGTTCAACGAAGGTGAGGCACGCCAATTTCTTCGAAGCGTCTCCGGCCATAGACTCGCAGCACTATTCACGCTAGGCCTAGCGCTGGGGTTGCGCCAGAGCGAGGCCCTCGGGTTGCGATGGACGGATATCGATCTCGAGGCGGGTGTACTGACAATCCGTTATCAACTCATGCGGGTATCTGGCCAATGGCAGCTGGCCGAACCAAAGACAAAATCGAGCCGCCGCACCCTCGCACTTCCGAGAATCGTCATTGAAGCCCTGAAGGACCGTCGGAGGTCTCAAGAGCAGGAGCGAGAGACTGCCGGCGCACGTTGGACGGAATCCCCTCTTGTGTTCACGACTAGCAGGGGCACTCCCTTGCATTCTTCCGACGTCGTTGTGTCCTTCCACAAGGCGCTCGCGGCTGCAGGCTTGAAGCGACGCCGCTTCCATGACCTCCGACACTCCTGTGCAACCCTGCATCTTGTCCAGGCCATCTCTCCTAGGGTCGTTATGGAGATTCTTGGCCATTCCGAAATCGCAGTGACGATGGAAACGTACACGCATGTGCCGAATGCGCTTAAGCGGCAAGCGGCCGACCGAATAGATGAACTGCTACGCCCAAGCAGCCAGTACGAGGAGGCCAATCGATTCCACTCATGACTCAGTAGATCGCGCTCAAAGGGTATGCCTCTATGTTCGGCGTGGCGCGGTTGGCGTCACGACTTGCCTTCGTCGTCAAGAGCTTGAAGTGCACCTTTCAGTTCAGACCTTGCACGGGCGACGGCGTCCGCAACTCTTTTAGGTAGGTAAGCATGCCGATCATGATCGGTATGGCGAGGGTTGATAAGCCGGTCGAGCTCGTCGTCTACGTCCAAGGCGGCCAGGGCGGCTTTAAGGTGGCGTCTAATTCGGCTCAGGTCGCCGGTCATCCGAATGAGGTCGACCGTCCTTCAACGAAGCGAGTCACGACTCTGCGGCCGCGCATCGCCTTAAGCCACTCCCCAGGGATCCCCGACACACCCAAGCCCCCGCTGCTGGGCTCACTTCCGTTTCATTAGCTTGCCCTGAGCCGCTGCCGCCCTCAATGCACCTCGGTTTGCCGTGAAAACTTGAATATGGGGGACAGTAACGAAATCGCCATCATCCGTGATGATCTGCCTTATGCCGGCCTGCCGGATCGTTTCGACGAGAAGAGCGTCGTGACCATCGAGACAGAACAGTTCGATCCGCCCCAACGATGCCCTCGTTACCGCTTCATCTACCAAGCACGGAAGTGACTTTGACCAAGCTGCCACTTGATCCCAAGCCACCACGATTTCGGCAACCACGTTCGAGCGTGTGACGGGCAGTCCGTGCCGAAAAGGCTTCAGTTTCATTTCCTTTTGGTTAACCGTATTCCAGATTTCAAGCTCCGTTTGCTCAATCTGGTCGGCGAGCTCCGCAAGCGTGATACCTGAGTGCAGGAGTTCGGACCCAGCCTCACGCGCAAGATCCATGTAGCCGGGGTAGGCGGTTACCTGGTAGTGAAGCGACTGACTCCGTTGACTAGCCTTGGTATAAACGAGCCAAAACCACACATTCGTGTCGACGAAGAACCGGTCTGTGGGTCTGGGCGCATCACCGTCAAGGTCTACGACCTCCGCTTCTACCTTGTACAGGGTCAGACCTCTGCCTCATCCGATTCCCCCAATATGGCTTGATCGGTCGCGGAGCGCAGCGCCTCGTTTGAGTAGTACTGCTTTGAATTGTCAATCACGCGACTCAGCAGCCGATGGCCACTCGGGCTGAGATGCTGGAACCTCAGAAGGCTATTTAGGCGGTCCGGCGGCTGATCCCTTAGGAGTTGTCCGATCGCGGCATTGAAAAAAGGTGAGGCGAAAACTTGACAACCGTTGAAGTCAAGCTCGACGGGAAGCGCCTTTTCGAGCTCCGGGTGGATCAACTCGTAGAGCTTCTGCCCCTCAGCCAGAGTCACACAGTTCTCTCCAGCAACGTCCCTGATCTCTATGCGCACGAGGTCTCCTTGGTCAGAAGAGTGGAGCCTCGGGCTGATCGGAAGCCAGTGTGTACATCAGATCATCACAGCGAAGGGTGAGCACAACGATAGTGCCAGGGAACGGGTCGCCATCAATACTTCCGAAGTATGGTCCGCCCGACTGAGCTGATGTTCCGTCGGTTCCAACACCGAGAAAACCATCATGACTGTAGATCTCCAACGATCCTTTGTTGATGTCGATGAGTTCGCGTAAGACGTCGAGACCCAGACCCCGACCAAGCCCGCGAGGATTTGTCGTGTTTCCTCGCTGAGCAGCCCATTCCATTGCCTGCTCAGCGGGAAGCTCGTCGTTTATCAGGTACTCGCGGACGTTGGCTGGTATGCCGACGCCGAAGTCGATGACCGAAAGATCTAGTTTCCTGGCCTTCGGAAAATGCTGGCCGCATGTAAAGACGCCTACTGGCGAACCGGCGTGCTCGAACGCGTTTGCGTAGATCTCCCAGACCTTGCCAGCAACCTCATTACGAAGGTCAGGCGTGAAATGGACCCAGTCCTCCATCAACCAGGAGTTCTTCAGGTATCCGATCAGGTTGGCTTCAACATCGACGCGGTCCTCGCGATAGGGGACGGAGTTTCCCTGCCATGGTCCGTACTCGTTCGTGAAGGTAGCAGCGAAGCCATTTTGACGAAGGTTGGTCAAAATCCTGTGCGACACGCTTTGCCAGTTGAGACCGGCGGCTCCGCCGTTAGACTCGATCCATCGAATGAGCCCTCCAAGGAAGGCCACTGCTGTTTGCGATAGGAACAAGCAGTTTCGCAGGCTAAAAGTTATCTCCGCCTCGACGCCCTGAACAAGCGCCCAGAGGTCGCAGAGCTGCCCATAGGCCGCCGGGCCTCGGTAAATCGACGGGACGTCGACTATGAACCGATCCCGGAAGTACCTGTGTGCGATCGCGCTCATTGTCGGCGTACTGCGTCCCTCACCCCGGAATGTCTCAGGGACTGAAGCTTAGGGACAGAACGGGTGCAACGCATGCCGATTGGCAGTGGCGTACTAGATGCGATCTACACAATTACAGCGGCGTTGTCACTTAAGCGGCGGATCGGGAGTCTGACTCGTATCTGAAATTTGGCGCGGGGCCCGGGATTTGAACCGGGGGCGTAGGCCGGATTCCGTATTGAGGGGCTGTAGTTTGCCCCCCTAACTGCCCCCAAAGTCGGGACGCGCGCCTAGCTTCGGCGCCGTGGGGTCAAGTCGCGTTGAGTAGCAGCCGTCCGCAGCGGATTGCGTCCCGGGCATCGGCGACAGATACCGTCACTCGCTGCCCGAGCGCCGTAGGAAAGCGCGGGAATCGCTTCAAGTGCTTGTGGTCCACCACCCCATTGTTGTGGGTTAGCAGGTGGCGGATTCCATAGAGTACTCGCAGTCGTTCCCAGTCGGCGCCCAGCAGTGTCGGCAAGTCGATCCGGAGGTGTTTCTTGTAAAGACGAGCAACATCGTCAAGACGCTGGAAGACGTTTCCCTTTTCGGCCGTCAGCAACTGGTCAGCGCCGGTGACCCTGTTAGTGAAGGCGTCCCTCAGGTACACCTCAAGGGATGACACGACCGCACCGAGCGTCAAAGACGCTGTCTGCTCAACCGAGCCAAGCTCGCGAAGTTGGTCGAAAGCGTCGGTCGGAAGTTGACCCAGCATGTCGAGAATTGCTGTCTGTGCTGCGAGCGCATCCTCCGCGACGACCTTTGGTGGCAGCGATCCGCACGCCGGGCACGCGATGTGCTGGCCGAATACGGCGTATCGGTTGCCACACCGCTGACACTGCCGCTCTCTGATCGGAGCTGGCTCGGTGATCACCGGCAGCGGCGATGGCATATGCGGTTGGCTGGGACCACGCGAGGCCGAGATGCTGAACATGCCGCCTCTCGATGACGACCGGTTGATGCCCCGCACCATGGCGTCAAGAGCCTCATCGAGCGTGTCGGCGGCCGCTTGCAGAGCCCCCTCTCCCGCCCCAGCAAGCGCCCGCTCCAACTGCTGGGAAGTGACGAACTCGTCGTGGTCGGCGCTGAACATGCAGTACGGACAGGTGAGGCGCTGATCGTCTGGGAGCTTCGTGTAGTCGCCGACGTGCATGCGGAACAGCTGGTGGCATTCTGGACACTGTCTGCCGATGTAGCCAGCATCGTCGGCCGGCATCGTCACCCGAAACGTCACGGAGGAACCCTGCTGGCTTTCGACCTCGACGCCGTCGGGCAGCCGATAGCGGCGGAATTCGGTCATGCCATAAGTATCTCGCGAGCTGTCCTTGGGTGACCCCCTAGAGCCGTCCGATGCCGGGAATGCGTGATACGGCTGTGATACGGCGGGCATTGCTCGCGGCTCCTGTCGTCCTCTCCGGGATCGGACAGATGAGTCAGGCTACGTGGTCAGCGCGGACTGGAAGCCGGGTTCGTATTTCGCCACCTTCAAAACCCGCCCGTCCGAATATATAGGACGGCACCTAAAGACACGGCGCGACACTATGCGGTTGGGTATTACAGGAGTTCAGTGATCAAGTCGCGGGAGAGCGTTCGCTGGGGCTCGCCGGAGCATCCTTGGTCGGAGTGGTTCACCACTCCTGAAGGCAAGGAGTGGGCGCGTACCAATGGTGTCGACAAGCCGATTACCGATCCGGTAATCCTTGCGCGAATCGCTGCCATTATCAGACCAGTCCTCGAAGAAACACCAACTGAAAGCCGTGGCGGACGCGCAAGGCGGCCGACACGTCAGTCCCGCCGCCTCCTGTAAGGCAGCGGGCCGCTTATGACGCCTTGGAGAAGGTAGAGGAGCGCATCATCGAGGTCCGTGAAGCTCGAATCGCGGAGGCGAAATCGAGCTTGGCTGCGCTGGCTGACGATCGGCTCCTGGACAGCGATTTCATTCCGACCAGGCGCCCACGATGGAAGCGCGAAGGCGATTGGTCCGCGACTTCGTGAGCGCCCGCCTCGGCTTTCCGTCTGCCGACCTACGTGACATGCTGCTATCCGTAGCCCATGAGTTGGAATCGACACTAGAACCGAATTCTCCCGCCCTCGCGTGTGAGCTCTGACGTGCGGTGCTAGGCTCCCTGGCAATGAAGAAGGTCCGAGGTTACGGCGCAGCCTCAGGCTTTGAGGGTGAGCCGTATCACGACTTCCAGGTGGATCCCAAGTGTCCAGACTGCAATGGACCAATGCGTCTGCGCGATGGGAGGTATGGCCCCTTCTACGCTTGCATCAAGCATCCATACCGCCACGGGAAGCGCAAGGTTCAAGCAACCGGCGTCGCTAATACAAAGGCCCAGCAGGTGAAGGCCGTCGCCGCACACCGGCGTGTCAAGCAGCCCGCTGGAGCGTCGCGCCATGATTCCCGACAACTGAACGAGATCGCTTGCCCGAACTGCGGCTCAACCAACATTAGCTTCGACTGGGACGTGGCGGCTACAGTTGCGTTCCGCGGCGGCGTCGTCCAGTACGTAGAGTTCGCCGGTTTCGATCGATCGCGGCCCGACCGGGTTTTCTGTCCAGACTGCGACATGGATTCAATGGACTTGTTTCCCGGCACGAGGGCGGGTGAGTCAGCGCCGGACGCCGCGACAATCGAGTTGGCCGAGAAAGCCCAATCCGTGGCGGAGGCCGCCAGTACAGCAATTCCAGAGGAGTACACGCACGAAGTCAGGGCCTACGAGCGGCCTACGACCCGGTAAGCGGGCTTCACTGGGCGGTCGTCCGTGCCCTGGCGGCTCAGTCTCTCTATTCGTTCTGGGAGTGAAAGTCGGCAACCTGAGCCAGAGTCACCGCGCCAGCGTCGGTCAGGATGACCGGCGACATCTTCGACGTCCTCATTCCTTGCTCCGCTATTCGAGGGTGCGAGCTTTGCTTGGGCATAAGCGATCGGGCCGCGCCTAGACGAAACCCGCGACGACAGCGTAGAGAGCTCTGACTATGTCCAATGCGAGGCGCGCCTCCGCCCTCCCCGCTTGCGCCTGCTCGAAGCACTCGCCGATGGCGGCGCGTGCGCTGTCATCCTCCGAAAACAACAGATGGCTCCCATCCGACACGCGAATCACCGGACCTCGAGGATCACTGCGAGCCATCGCCCAGCAGCGAGCGAGAGCTCCCCGAGCTCTGGTCGCGGCGGCCTCCGCGCGATCCGCCTGAACCTGGATCTCAGGAACCAGCAGTGCGTAGTGATCTGGGCCCCCTCCAACCTCAAGCGATGAAGCCCCACTCGCAAGGGATCCGGCTTCGAGCGCGTAGCTGCAGGCGGCCGAGGTAGAAACCGACACCCGGTAGGCCAGATAGTTGACTGTTCTGTAAGGGGACATTTGGTTGCTCCTTTTCAAGGAACCGCATCCCCGCATATCGGGAGGCACCTTGGCTGTCCGGGCCAGGTTGCCGGGTCGGCGCACGCCAACCGCTCTTGATGCCAGTCCAAGCATTTTACCGGCTCGTTGGTTCGCCGCTGGGCAACCTCGGCACAACACCCCGTGAGGCTGGCACTTGACTAGCCGATTCCAGGCGACTCTCCAGTTTCATCATCACGATCGTCACGGGAGAAGTACTCAGCAGCGGCTTTCAGAAAGTCTGGGCGAACTGACGGAGCTAGGCCAAGCCGACGTAGGCCGCCCACTTTCTCTTCAAAGCTCGAGAAGCTGATGAACCCGCAGAGCTTCGAGAGGGGTTTGTCGCGGAGCTGGAAAGTCGGACGGAGGATCTCCTGCCGCACCTTGGCCCGGCGCTCGGCGGGCGCGAGGAGGTATAAAGCGATGTCGATATTCGGCTGGAGAGCAAGAAGGTCACTCATGCGAAGCAGGCCTGAGTAAACAGAGGTAGTCGACTCAACCTCGAATGCTGCTTGGATCGAATTACCCTTCAGCCACAGGACATCGATAAGTTCAATCGTCCTGGTCGTGATTTCGTTGAACTGGGTGGGCAGTGCATCTAGGACTCGGGGCATCGAGCCGAGCGAGTCTCCACGCCACACGCGGCCGCGATCATTCCGAGCCACCCAAACGTCCAATCCCATATCGGCGCCCAGCTGCAGCAGCTCGGCTTGAACTTCGGTATGCCTAGTCTCACTATGTGTCAGCTCTAGGATCGGAGCTTTAGGACCCGACTGCACGACTTCTTCTCGTTCGGGAACAGTGACTTCAACCTCGACGCTCTTCCCTCCAACCTTTCGCTTGATCAGGTACCCGGGTTTGCGGCTTAAGAGACGCTGGTCGACGGGCGTCGCGACAGGATTCGCTTCTGCCTCCCGAAGGAGTTGCATTACATACTCGCCATCCTCGTTGCGGGCAAAGAGGCGCGGACTCGCCCTGAAGAACCCTTGGTAGCCGCCCCGGTCGCGTTCCGATTGGAAGAAGGCAACCTTGCCTTGAAGCTTATCGAGCGGGACGCCGTGTTCTGGGGTAAGGATGACGAGAGGTTTCACGTCAAAGCGAATCGGAAAGTCGTCATCCGCCCAGATCTTCCGAGTATCGGTACTGAGTCCCACAACCTCCAAAGCTCCCACCCAGAGCTTCACTCCCGTGAGATATGCGAGAAGTACGTCACCTTCCTTGATGCGCCTTGCGACTCCCTCCTGCCTGGACCGAAACCCAGTGACCTGGGAACCAGCTGCAAGGAACTCGTCCCAGGTCCTCCCGGTAAACAGATCCTGCCAAAAAGCCATCGCTGGCAAAGCATAATCTTGACGGCTCAGGTTCAAGCCCAGCGCAAGAATTAGGGGCGCGACAGACGGTGTTCTATCTATATGAACACAGCCGGACTCATCGTCTAGACCCTTCTTTACTCGAGCGTGGAGCGGACGGGAGCCACTTATCTGCATAACCGGTCCACAAGAGGGCGTCCACAACCCTGACGAGTGTGCGGGAATAGCCATGTTCTGTAAGAAATCGCTGCAGTTCGAGCAACGGCGGTAGCAGATCGCCTCGTATCTCGCGCAAATTGTCCATCAGTGCCAGACCGCTCGCGGCACCGATGTTCGGGATGCCCATAAATCCAAGGACATATGAGTCACACACCGGAATCAAAGCAGGCCGCTTAATGTGCAGCAGCTTGGTTGCTCCTGTAATGCCGATGCCCTTTGTCATCACGGATTGGAACAGCGCGCTCACCCGCTCGCGAGCGCCTAGCTGTGCCCAGTCAGCCTCGGACGCTTGAAAAAGGTCGAGCTCAACTGGCAGCACGACCAACTCGGGTAGTTCACCGCGCTTAATCAACGGCGCCCAAGCGGCGCGTCGTGACCTCGCTCTCATGCTGCCATTGATCGCGGTGACGTCGGCATCCGTGACTCTATTTGGCGGAGATGCACCACTAGTTATATATGTGTCGTAGGAGTGGGCGCCGACAGAGCTCGCATCCTGAGCAAAGAAGCGCAGGACCTTCGACCGCGGCTCGCTTACCCAGAGATCTGGCCGGCGCAGGCGAAATACATCATCCTTCTGTGACATTTCGCTATCGCTCAGGCTCCAACCGCCTGAGGCGCCAACTCGGCCAATTTCAGATTTACCTTGTCCAAGTACTCGTTGCGGACTCGTCCGCTCAGCGCGTACGTGTGCATAACGCTGCGACCATCCTTAGTGTCCCACGCTAGCCATTCTCGTTTGGCGTCTTGGCTGGTCCACCTGACGGGCCTGCCCAAGAACGAGCTTGCGATCGCGTTTCGCTCTTCGCCTGACGGCCCGCCGTGAAATACGAGAGCGCTGGCGGTCGTAAACGCGGCGGCGAGTTCAGCCAGGAATTCAATCCGAGCCACGTTGGGTGAGCGGCCGCCCGAGGCTACTTTCGATGGAAACGCGCTGACGTCAATCTGGTAGGCAAGATCGCCGAGTGACTCCTCGCCATTGTTACCTGTAGGTGGCACAAGCAACGATCTGAATCGATCAGGCCGCAGAATTCGGGCGATGCACTCCCACGTACTGCGCCTTGGCGAGAGGTCGACTCGGTAGTAATCATTCGGATGCAAGTGGTAGGCGCGAGGATTAGAACTCCGAGCGTTCGAGCGCACTCGCGAGTCGATCGCGTCCAAGACTTCGGGCCGAGAGCCGCATAGCCACAAAACGGAGAGGCAGGCAGTTATTGCGAGGTCGCGGCCGTCCACGACGTCGTAGGCCTCTTCTGTTCCCATGAAGATCACCGAAGCGTCGTCGCGCCCCAATCCGAGCGCGTGTTGATCGATCAACGCAAGTGCCTGCCACCCGTCGATTCCCAATAGATCCGAGGCCGTGAACTCGACATCCGAAGCTTGGAGTTCTCCGCGGTGCAAGATTGCGCCTTCGATTGTTTGAATTAGATGTCTCGCAGCCCTTCCGAGCCTTCCATCCTCTCGCGTTTCAGTCTCGACCTGGTGGAGATGACCGATATAGCCCCGTGCAGCCCTCTCGACCACTTCGGGATGAACAGGGGGAGTCACCGGCCGGCCGGGACGTCAGTTGCCGCCGCTGCGATCTCGACAAGACGGCACAGGGCGTTGGCGAGGCGCATCTGCCCCGGAGTGTGCGCCTTGACATCGAGCAGCGCGGGGCTGCACACAAAGACAGCCAGGCCCTCCGCCCTCGAGATCGCGACATTGAGCCGGTGGAGGCTGTACAGAAAGTCGATCCCGCGGGGTGCCTCGGCAGGGGTTGAGGTCGCCATCGAGTAGATGACGACCGGCGCCTCCTGACCTTGAAACTTGTCGACCGTGCCGACGCGGGCGCCGCTCGGAAGCCGATTCGTTAGCAACGAGACATGAGCGTTGTAGGGCGCGACGACAAGGATGTCTTCGATCGTCAACTCGCGCTGCATGCCAGTGCGGTCGGTCCACGGCCGGCCAAGCAGGTCGTTGAAGGCCTCCATAACCTGTGCTGCCTCCTCGACCGAAGACGTGCGGTTGCCGACATGGACGACCGGACGGTAGCGAAGGCCGGTTCCGGACAGCTCGCCGCCGCCACCCACTTCCTGCCTCGAGCATTCCGGCGCCGATTCGAGACGGTTCTCGTACGCAACCTCTGAGATGTACCGGCACACGTCCGGGTGCATACGCCACGTAGTCACGAGGAATCGGCCGCGCTCCTCCGGAATGGTCTGGGCGCCGTCGAGCACGTGGTCCAGCGCCGAAAGGTCTGCGCCGTCGGGGTGCGACCCCTTGGACGGTTGCGACAGCTGGTTCGGGTCGCCGAGCATCACGAGGTTCGACGCGCAGGTCGACGCGGCAATCACATTGGCGAGCGACATCTGCCCCGCTTCGTCGATGAACAGGTCGTCGAACTTGCCTTCGAGCTCCTCGCGCGCAAAGAGCCACGCGGTGCCCGCCACGAGCTCGACCTCGCCGGCGTCGATGGCGTCGTCGACGTCGGCGTTCTTGGTCGTACTCTCAACGACCACTGAATTGCAGCGCTCGTCGTCGTCGGCTTTCTGCAGCGCGTGCAGCGAAACGCCGCGGCGCTCGGCCTCAGCGCACACCGCGTCCAGCAGATTGCTAATCACCTTGTGGCTGATCGCCGTGACGCCAACGCGCCGCCCGGCGACAAGGCGGTCGGCGATCATCTGAGCGCCAAGCGTCGTCTTCCCCGTGCCAGGCGGCCCCTGGATGGCGAGATATGAGTTGTCGGCACGAGGCGTCGCGAGAAGCAGGAGGTCGCGGGTCGCAGGGTACGGCCCGTCGCCTTCGATGCCATCCGCGGCGACGGACTCGGCCACTCGTCTGATCGCGTCGCGCAGCACGCGGTCCTCGATGGGGGTCGGCGGGATGAGCGCGGTTGGATGGGGGACCTGCGATCCCTTCCCACGCCGCAGATCGATCCACCCCGCGACGTTGTCGAAGGCGTGGACCTCGCCGGCCGGCTTCTTGGTCCTCGGGTCGATGGGTGACATGCCGACTACGAGCTTGTGGTCCTGCGGCGGCATGCTGTACCGATGAAGCAGCGAATGCTTCACCGTGCCGGAGTCACCGATGTACTTGAGGCCGCCGACGGACTCGGAGTCCGCGATCAGCTCCTCGCCGGTCATCTTCAGCCGCTCGTAGTAGCCCCACCAATCGGACTTCTGCTCGCGCCGGTGCCACCACAACTGCTGGCCGAGGAGCCATCGTGCCGACGCGACGCGTTCGCGGCGCGGCGGCGCCACCGGAGTGCCGTCGGTGAGCCGGCTCGACAGTTCCTCGATGTCGCGCTCCCACTCCTTTAGCTCGAGTGAGGGCTCGGGCACCTGAGGCTCCGGCCTTGGGATGGCGATGGCGAATTTCTTCTCGGCCTCGGGCCGGCGGTCCTCGAGCCACTCTCGCAGCCGCCAAGTCGACGAGCAGTCCTGCTCGTTGTATGCGGCGATCGCATCGAGAATCGACTCCTCGCGCTTCTCGATCCAGCTTTCGTAGGCGACGATGCTCGAACCGGCCTCCGCGATCACGTCCTGGCGCTTGGGCATGTACAGCGCCTCGATGTCCTTCAGCGAATATGACTCGCACGAGGCGAGGAGCGACTGCTTGACAACCCGGTAGAGGTCGACAAGCACCTCACCTCGGAGCAGCCGGTCGACCTCAGCCTCGCGCGTGCCATGCCGGCCCATCAGGCGCTTGAGCGCCGACGGCTCGTATGACGCGTAGTGGTAGACGTGCATGTCAGGATGTGCGTCGAGGCGCGCGATGACGAGATCGACGAGCTCCTCGAATCTTTCCTTCTCCTGGTTGCGGTCGTGCGCCCAGAGCGGTTTGAAGCTCGGATACCCGCCCGCGACGTCGAGCAGGCCGAAGAGGTACTCAAGCCCACCATCGAGCGCCCACGGGTCGCTCTCCATGTCGAAGAAGAGGTCGGCATCAGTAGGCGTCGGGAGCAGGGCTAGACCAAGCTCCGGGCGCTCGGGCGGCAACAGCTCGTACGCCGGCTTGCCGGTCTCGCGCAGCTGCAGCTGTAGGCTGGCCTGCTTGCGCGCGCGCGCGAGAGCCGTCGCGCCAATGCCGGTCATCCCCAGATCGGCGGTGGTCGTTGCCAGCTCGGCCACCGTGCTCACGGCGCACGCCTCGAGCTTGCGGGCCTGGGAGCGCTGGAGTCCGGCGACCAGGACCAGGCTGTCGTCGTCGCGCCAGCGCTGCTCGCAGACCTCCTTCCACCGGCAGACACCGCAATGCTCGACCGGTTCGGGATATGTCTGGATAGGCGTCGTCGCGGCGACTGATTCGAGCCGCGCTTTCGCGTGGTGGAGGTAAGCTCGGTAGTCACCGACTCGGAATCGCGGCCGCGTCCAGTCGCCCAACGCAAGGTGCATCCACTCCGGCGAGCTGCCCTGCATGCCGGCAAGCAGCTCCGAGTAAAGCGACGTCTGCAGCAGTGCGGCCGCCTTGGCGCTGCGGGCCAGCTTCGTGTCAACGACCTCATAGCTGTAGGTGCCGAGTTCGCTCGGTATCTCAACTCGCTCAAGGAAGTCCGCGTAGCCCAGCCAGCGGCCGTCAAAGAGTGCAGCCTGGTAAATGACGTCGACCCCGGCGCGCATGGCGGCGAGCGTCTGCTCGCGAGCATGAACGTAGGCGTCGAGCGTCGCGCCGTTGGTTTCGATGCGCGCTACCGACCTGCCGGCGCCCACGTAGGCATCGAGGTGGGCCTCCTCGTGCTCGGTGCCGTGGCGGGCCACCAGCTCGAGCTCGGGATCATTGCGGTCCGGCCGAGCGATCTCGCCGCGCGTCGCCGCGAGCTCCTGCTGTGTTAGATGGGGACATTCGAGAAACCCGGTCAGATCGCTCGCGCTTAGGATCAGCCGCCCCTCAATCAGATGCACGTGTCGATCCAGGTCAAGCGTCGATCTCCAGGGCCGGACGCTGGGCTTCGGCCTCCCGCGACGCGGGCGTCCGCACCAGTGGCGTCATGTCGTAGACCCCCTCGCCATAGGCCGCACCGAAGGCAAGCTCGGTCAGGCAGGCAAGCTTACGGGCGTCATGCGGCAGGTGGTCGCGGGAGAAGTTCCGGCGCGGACCGCCACCCTCGAACCCCATGCAGGCAAGCGCGGTCACCGACGTCTTGCGCAGGCCGCTTGACTCCGGCATCCATTGCCGAGAGCCGACCTCGCCGAGCACTGCAGAGTCGTGGATTAAGTACTGGACAAACCTGCCCTGATCGCGCGAGTCCTCGAAGATCACGTAGTCGTGATCGATCATCCCGAACAGCAGCCGACGAAGCTCCTTCTCGTACACAATCAACCGCAATTCACGTTCCATGCCACGAGTCTGAAAGCCGGTCGCGACAGCTCCCTGTCGCGCTTTTCTGGCGAAGCTCAACTTCGCCTCCGAGCCGGCGGCGCGAACCTGGTTGCGGTCGCGGACTGGTGTGCAGGGAAGGCGCTGAGGTGGAGGACCCGACCCGATTGCACGAGCGCGGCCGCCTCGACCTCTGGGGCCACCACCGTGACATGCGCGCCGAGCCCGATCTCGGGCCCGACAACGGCGCTGCCGGAGGCGATAGAGCGGAACCAGCGGCGTGCAGCGGTGTCGGTGCGAGCGCTTACTGGCCTGGTGGGAATCGAGTCGACCATGAACGCCTCGGCCTGGTAGCTCGAGACCAGCCCGCTCCAAAGAGCGGCCAAGACCTGCGGGGCCTCGAAAACATCGACGCAAGCGACCCTGCCGCCAACACACGCGATCACCCCGACCTGGCCCGGTTCCGGCTCGACGCTGCTCGCGATGCCGGCCATCCGCGAGTTGCCTCCAGTGGTGAGGTCGGCGTACGAGCGGCTGGGCGCCTGGGCGCCGTGGCGGTCGAGGACGCGGTCGACACCGGCCCAGACCGCGCCCTGGTCAGAGGCAAAGCTGCGGGCGCCGCGCATCGATCGGGCTACGGTCACGGTTTTGGCTGCGCGGACGCTGGGGGCGAGGTTGACGGCGGCCTTGCCCGTCGCTTCACCGGACACCGCCCGCCAGCGTCCGGACTCGACACAAGAAACAGGCACCTCGAGGATGGTCTGCGCGGGGACCAGGATCGTCACGTTGAGGACCCTGGTCTGCTTCATGCCTAGGAGAACCTCGCCTTCGACCAGTAGGATCGGCCGGTCGGCGCGGTTGGCCACTCGGAGCTCGCCTACGGTCCCCACGTCGCTGACTTCCTCGATGGAGACGAGGCCCATGTCCTGCGCCTGCTGGTAGAGGAGGTAACCGGGAGGGTCGCCAGGCACTGCCGGCGAACTGGCCAGGAGCGGTATCAGTGCGAGGTTACCGGCCGTGCCCGCGGAGCCGATTTCGATCGTCGAAACGAGGTTGATCAGGGTCTGTGCATCGTTCATGGCGTGATGTTCTGGGGTCGCCGCGACAGCTGGTTGTCGCGTTCGCGGGGCGCTATTAACCGGCTTGTTCAAGCGGTGACATAATGCGGCCCGCGATGTCACGTGACAACTTCGAGAAGCACGACCGGCTGATTCGCCTGATGCGCGAGCTGGCCCTGTTCCAGGCGCAGCCTCGCGGCCACACCACGGCCCAAATCGCGGGGCGTATGGAGATCTCGCAGCGCCAGGCACAGCGCGACATCGCCGCCCTAGAGAGCGAGTTCAAGGTGCCATTCGTGAAGCAGGGCACGCGCTGGACGCTAATCGAGGGCTACTTCCTGCCGCCGGTGAACTTCACCCTGCCGGAGGCGATGGCCATGGTGGTCGGGGCCCGCCTGATGTGGCGTTACGCCGATCGTGCCAACCCGTTCGCCCAGGCCGCATACGAGAAACTCGCAGCGGTCCTGCCTTTATCCATGAAGGAGCCGGTAATGGAGGTAGCGGACGGCCTCGGCGACAAGCCTGACGATGGCGTGTGGACCAAGGTGTTCGCAGCGCTGACAAGGGCATGGGCGGAGCGCCACAAGGTGGTAATCCGCTACAGGAAGGAAGACGGGCAGACGATCGAGCGGGTCGTTTGGCCGCTGTTCATCGAGCCGACACCGGCCGCGCATTCGCTGTACCTCATCGCACACGATGAAAAGCGCCGCGGCTCACGGGTGTTTCGCATGGAGCGGATCCTGTCGGTGGTCGTGCTGGAGCAGCGTTTCTCACCGCCGCTCGGATCGTCGCTGCGGAAGATGCTTGGTCACGCGTGGGGAATCTGGACATCCGACCACCCGGTCGAGGTGGTACTGCGGTTTACGCGACGTGTCGCCGCGCGGGTCGTCGCGACGACGTGGCATGAATCGCAGGAGGTGCTGCAGCTGGCCGACGGCGCCGTCGAGCTGCGATTAGTCATCGCCGAGCCGATCGAGATCCGTCCGTGGATTCTGGGCTGGGGCAAAGAGTGCGAGGTGGTGACGCCGGCTGACTTGCGCGAGTCAATAGCCCATGAACTGGAGGAGGCAACAAACGTGTATGAAACCGGACGTTCGGTGGCTGACGTCAAGGTTCTTCAGGGAACTCGAACCAGCCGCGTCAGTCGATCGATAGCGGGCTAGATAACCGGGATCCGGAAAATCGACTGCCGCTTTGTCTTGGAACTGGGCGAGCCCGTTTCGGCGGTACTGCGGAGGCGTCTTATCGGTATCAAACGATTGGCCGACGTCATGAGATGGTCGTCTGATGAACGTTGAACTGAAGTTGGAAGCGCTGCACTTGCCGAAATGAATTCGTCGGACCCAAGCGTTAGGGCCCTGGTAGATCGAGCAGCCGCTCTTCGATACTTGGAAGGAACCCTGACTGGCTTCCTCGATGCTTTGGTGATTGCGGACCCTGCCGCAGCCAGAATCGTTGCGCCACAAATCTAGACCTTTTGTCAGTGAGGCTATCGCCGCGCGCTTACTTCTGGGCTAGAGCTTCCGGATAGGCGATCATCCTCGGCAGCATCGGCGTGTGCTCGTAATTAGGCTGGCCGCCTTCAGTCACAGTTTTCAATCTGCAACATGCTCTTGCAGCCATTTGTCGAAAGAGCATTCGGCGACTGTATTCGGCATCAAGGGCAGCGCTCCCACGCCCTGAACGAGGCTCCGAAAGAATGGGTGCTCAAGGAATTCCGGCTGGTCGGGTGCGGGAAAGACAGCCACAGCCGTATCAAGCACTCGGTCGAATTCAGTGACGGTGCCGGGCAGAACATTCCAGCGGCCGATCGAATCCCGATACGTATGCATATCGTCCACGGCGGCTGCCGGGCAGACATAGAACCCGCCCCTCGTAACTTCTCTTCGATACTTCGGATCGAGAACAAGTCGGAGGTGGACACCACCGCCAGTAACCTCAATGAAGATGTCGGGGTCTCGTTCAATCGTCAAAGACCCAATCCCGACTGCAGCTGGTTTCAGGACTGGAAATGTCTTGTGGAACACTAATCGGGCGATCCTTGCGGTTGGCTTCTCCATTTCGAACTGGATGACGTAGCGGTCGCCACGTCCTATGTCCACGGTTAAGGCGCCATCGCTCTGAACCGCCACCAACCCTTGCGACGTGCACTCCCAGCCGAGCCTTGACATGAGCTCGACCACGTACAAGTAGACCCAGTACTCGTAGAGAAGCCATGTGTCCTTAAGTGGGACGTCAACAGCTGAGCCTCTGACCTCTTGGATTAGGCTCCATTTAAGGAGGTCCAAGAGGCGAAAAGCGGTTCGATAGCGCGGATCAGTCTGGGTTATGTGGATCTGGGTATGTCGAACTGTTGGGGTCAGACCGGCTTCCTGCATGAAGTCTGTGCGGAGGATTCGTCGTGTGCCTATGAGCATGCGGGTCAGCTGGCGGTGATACTCGGGAAGCTGTCCTGTTGCAAAGTGGCCGCCCTTGATGTGAGCGACCGCCCGGACTCCGCTTGCCAAACGGCGTTCCAATCGCAGAATCTCAGCCTTTAGGGCGCGATTGGCAGGTGTGTCATAGGTCACGTGAGGACGGGTATTAAGAAGTCGGCTCGGAGTCACGCGCTTGCCATCCACCTCGAGGTAAAAGATCGGCTCATCCCAAGGGCCGACCTCCCACGCATCGGTGCGCCGGGCGAGCCATCTGAGACCCTCGCGATCGATTGCGACCGGTCGGTTGGTCGAAACGATCTCTTCATCTCGGATAAGTTCTTTGTTCGGGTCTCGCTCAATCGCAGACAAGGCTGCGAGGAGCCGGCTCCATTGGCTTCGCAGCATCGCGAGCCATTCCGGCAGGCCGGGCCTTGCAGCTCCGGACGGGTAGTAGCGGTAAAACGTTTGCCGCCAAAAGGTGTAAGCGAGCGAGTAGCTGATCCGCCTCAGATCCTCCTGGAGCGATGCGAAGTCAGTCGTCGGATCGAGGTACTTGGGACGGACAGTGGTCGTGACGGCGGCGATGTAGCGTCCCCCGTCAAACAGCTCCAAGGCGAGCGTCCCATATTCGGAACCGATACTGAGGTCGGCGAGTAGCTCGGCACCGTATCTCCGCACGGACGGCATCGCCAAGCCGGCCACCTTAAGGATGGGGTTCTCGAGTGCCTGGGGCGAGTTGACTCGCAGCCGATATGCCGTGTTCTCCAGCAGATAGTCGCCCAGCTCACCAGTCGGGGCCCAAAGCTGAAAACGAACTCCATTGTCGGTTGCGTCCCAGCTCCTGCGTTGGGCATCCCGCATGAGCTGGGACGGCAATACTTACGCCTCCCAGAAGCTGACGATCTCTTGTGTCGCCATTCTTGCCAACTTGGAGGCAGAGCGTGTCAAACCAGTCTCCTTGAGCAATGCGCCGAAGATTTCGAAGAAGTCGCCTTCGGCACCGTACTTCAGCTGGTCTTGCGTTCCGGAGATGCGCGGGAGGATCTTTTGCATAACCTGCCGATCAAGGGCCGAGACAAAGGTGAAGCCATGAAGATTCACGTCGATCGCCTCGGCTTGATCAATTAGGTCGGCGCTGTATGCGACGTAAATACAAACTTCGTGGTAGACGCGCGCTCCGAACTGGACTCTCCATCTGCGGAGTAAATCGTTCACGTCGTTGAGCCAACTAAAAACGATCGCGACTTCGTTCGGGCGAGCGTCGAGGGCCTGCTCGAACGTGCGGTAGGGCCGGTCAGCAAGGTAATGCCCCAAGTAGTGCAGTTCTGCGTCCTCATAACCCGGCGGAGCGGCTGGAGCCAGGGCAGTCATGGGGGGCAAATCGACCTCAATTGAGTTTGCCCGGTCCAGGACTTTGGGCGAGATGCCTTGCGTCGACTCGTCGATGTTGATTGTGCCAACCAGAAGTAGGTTCTCTGGCCACATGACCTCTGCTGGCACCTGGTTTACAAAGTCTTTTGCCTCACCTTCAGCCCCAACATACGGAATGGTCCCTAGCCGACCACCCGCCACCCGGATGGGATCGATTACCCATTTTCCATCCATGAATCGTTTGGTCTCCATTACGGATAAGTAGTCGCTGAGATAGTGTTCCACTCGACTGAGATTCAGTTCATCGAGTTGCAAGAAGACCGCACATGAGCCGTGTTGATCGTTGCAGTCAATGGCCTTTCTAATCGCGGCGAGAGCAGGGCCCGGCTCGAAACCTAAGCGCAGCGAGTTGTAGAAACCGAAGAGATGGGACATGTCATTCCAGTTGGGTGGAACCGGCACGCTCTCTAAGTTTGAGAAGGGAGGGGAGTTGGGAAGGCGGATTAGCTCCGCCAACCTGCGAACAAGTTGGCTCTTGCCGTTTCCCGAGATGCCGCTGAGGATCACAAACCCCCTGGGCTTAAGCGCGAGATAGAAGTTGATCAGATCCTCGAACTCTATTCGGAAGCCGTCATCCCAGAGTTTTCGCCATAGGCAGGCGAGCAAGTAGGGCTCGGTCATCCTGAGGATCCTCCTGTTGGCCGGATTATTCGGACTAAGGTCCAAAATCGTCGCAAGGTTACCCGTAATGCCGAGGTCGTCCGCAAGCTGTTCCTCCGAAATGACGCCCCTCCCACCATGGAGATGCCGCGATCCCGCATATAGCGTCACAATTAGCGGCCAGACTGGGATTGGCTGGTCGACCAGTTTCTCAACATCTGCGGCCGCGGCCGGCACCCACTCGTAGGAGTATTGCTGGGCCGCTGAAGGTAACTGACGGAGGAGCTTGGGGGCCTCTCCGGCGTGCTGGATTGCGCTCCGGCACGTCGACAGATGGTGCGGATTGCTGAGGTCGCACCGAAAATCACCGTCGTGATGGACTCGGTGTTGACATGCGGGCCTCTCCGCAGCCCGAAAGGCCGGGTTTACCAGCTCCGCGATCGTCCCGAAACAGCCGATGCCCTTTTGAGCGTTGACGCTGTTGCGCCATCTATTTCGCGCTGACTCTGGATCCTCGACGTTGCCAAATAACTCGAGATACCCTCCATTGATGCCCTCGTCGAACGGGGCATCCTTTCGGTAAACCCGATGAAGCGCATCGATAAGGGCGCCGAGTGGAGTGCCACCACTCCCCAACGGCGCAAGAGTTTGCGCTTGGAGGGCAAGTCCCAGCGTCGTTCTCAGAGGGGCGACCCGCACCGTGTTCGCGAGACCTCGCAGGAGTTCAAGTGCCACCAAGTACATCGCTTGGCTGTTGACGGGGACTGCAGCGGTCATGCGAGAGCGAGAACCAACTCGCCACGTTGAGCCTGCCCGCGCCGTACGAGCTCTGGCAGCAGGTCTTCAAGGGCGGCCTCGCCACGGAGCCAGCTCTGGAGAGCACCTTCGGAGGGCGGCAGATCGGCACTCATTGGGGAAGACCCCTCGCCCTCAGCAAGAGGAGGCAAGTCTCCGATCGCCTCGCGAACTGTCGTGAAAGGTTCGGGATAGCCTTTGTGCGCCGAAAGCACCGGCAGCGGGTGGCCGAAAGACCCGACAAGATCTCCAACCAACAACAGTCGCCGACGCCGCTGTGGGACGCCATATAACTCCGCCTTCAGATCCCAAAGACGGACGTCATAGCCTGTTTCACGCAGGACTTTCAGCAGCTGGGCAAGAACTGAGCCCCGCTGGAAGGATCTAAGTCCCAGAACATTTTCCATGACGAACGTCTTCGGCCTTATCCGCCGCACGGCCTCGGCGAACGTGAAAACGAGATTGCTCCTCCCATCCGAGGCGCGAAGGCCGGCTGTACTAAAGGACTGGCAGGGAGGTCCTCCTACCAAGATGTCACAGCCCCCCAGGGCTGTTACTCGCTCTCGGAGTTCTTCGATGGACTCGTCGTCGCCCAGCTTGGTCTGCCAAACGAGCGAGCCGGGATGGTTTGCGCTGAAAGTCCTCGTCGCGGGTTCGTCGGACTCGACACCCAGGACGACGCTCTTGCCGGCGAGCCCGAGTCCATAACTCATCCCCCCCGCTCCAGAGAAGAGGTCGACGACCGTTTCTCCCGGGAGACTTCGGCCTACCATTGCGCCCAACAGCGGCGGTACTGCATTCCCGATCTGCTTGGCGACTGCGCGAGAGGAGCCGGCGAACACGAAGCTGTCGGGGAATGTTTGAAGTCGAGCAGCCTCCCGCGCCGTTATCAGCCGCGTCTGACCAGGATGAAGAAAGCAGCCGTTGCCCATCCTGGTGAAGAAAGTTGAGATCGTGTATGCCGGCCGATCCCAGCCGAGTCGACCGTAGTAGGTGGTGTGCACGATCCCGCGTTCGGCACTGCGGCGCTTGATCTGATCCACGCGGGCGGACAAGCCCGCCGGGATGTTCGACCAGTTGCCCCCCTCGGGGATATCCGCCACCATCCGGCGCTCGAGGTCGCTGAACCCCGGCGCGACGTGGTTATGGAGAGTGACCATCAGGCGGTGGCCGGAACTCTAGGACCTGCCCCTTCATCCGAGCGAATCTTCTTGCGGTGACTCGGCCGAAGTCGGTAGATGTCGTAGACATGCTCATCTATCTCGTTGAGCTTGTTCTGGTCGAACTGGTGGTGCACCTCCCGTACCAGCTCGACCAGCCGGTGGCGAATATCTGACGGCACCTGCTCTGGCATCGGTATAGGGAACTCATCGAGCTCGCTATTGGCCACGTGGTTATTGCTGTTGGAGAGCTTGAACCGCCAGTTCATCAGCTCGCTGTTGATGAACGCAAGAAGGTAGAGGAGTCGGTCCTCATCTTGGCCGCTTAAGTAGTTGCAGCTGTTGGCCACGGCGTTATTGGGCAAAACGAAGGCAAACGAGAGCCGCCAAGGCCGATATAGGTACGAGCACTGACGGCCCACCAACCTGGGCCGCTTGAGGTGCGAGAGTTTTTGGCTCGAAGCGAGACGCCGGAACAGGGGCTCGGTCTTCACAAACGCGGCTTTCTCCGATGGGAGATCAAGCCGGTATCGGTCTATTTGGTCTCCACGCACCAGTGGAGTGTGCGTGGAGTTGGAGGTCAATGCGTCGCGATACACGGTCAGGTCAACTTCGCCGCGAGCATTGACTATCTGGGACCACTCTCCCAGCGGAGACCACTTTTGCATCAACTCGACTATCGCAGCCGAGCTAGCGCCCCGTAATGGGATCGCTAGGCGGGGCGACATCTTTTCTATTAGCTCGATTGGCCACTTGGTCGATGGCGCGGATCGCAAATCGAGGGGGGTCCGTATCCCGGATCTGACCCATATCGCGTTGGTAGTCATTCCCTTTGTTGCCACGACGGTGCAGACGGATTGGCTGACGTCATAGAAGAGACGGGCGTTCTCCGGAAACTCAACAATTTCTTCCGTGTTCCACTCTCGAAGAAGATGCTCTCGCAGCTTGAACGACAGTGAATCTGCAGCTATCGTGCTAGGAAGGACGGCCCCCAGACGGCCACCCTCGCGAGTGATTTGGGTAGCCCGCTCGAGTCCTATTCGGCTCTTATCAAGAACGCCGTTTGTGGAGAGCGTGTAAAAACCCGAGGACTTAATGTCAGCCCCACTGTTGCCGGTCTGACGCTTGAGATGTTTTAGCGACTTCGGATCGAGCCTGAGATCGCGGGCGACCAACCAATCAGAGTCAACTTTGTATCGACCGAACGGTGGGTTAATCAATACGGCGTCGAATCCCGGGCGGGCGCCCGCAAAGATCGACGGAAAAGTCGTGGCCCAATTAATGGCACCCGGAGGACCGTCCCCAATCGTCAGGGGACCCCCAAATGAGTCTCCGCAAACCAAGCGACAATGTAGGCTCGGCGGTCGTTCTCCTGGCCTCCAATCATCAGTGAGTGCGTCGAGCATCAGCGCCGCAGCCTCGACTGCGACGGGATCGGTATCGACTCCATACAGTGAGGTCCGAACGACGTTGGCCGGGTACTGCAATAACAACCTGCGTGCAGCTGCTATCAAGAATCGTCCCGACCCGACAGCCGGATCACAGATCCGAGGGCACGTAACGGTAGAGCCGTCGATGACTTTGGCTGCAAGGTAATCCGCGATAGCAGGAGGCGTGTAGAACACGCCTTGGACTTTTGCCGTCGTGAGGTCCCTTGTGAGCACCATGCCTTTGCCGTCGTCGAGCCACTCAAGGGTCCGCCCGTAGTCCAAGGCCACCGCAATGGCCTCGATCAGGTCAACGCGATCCAACTCGATCAATATGCGCGCCACTGCTCCCAGCGATCGTTCTGTTAGAGGCCACAGTTGATCGTCTCGGAATATCCTCGATCCCCAGTCAGAGGACTTGGCTGCCAGCTCGAGGAACGCGGCCGGCCTATTCAGCGCCCTGAGGCTGGTGACCGACGCCAGAGCGAAGACAAGGACCTGGATAGTCCAGCAGTGGATCGCCGAACTGGTAACCGCGACCAGGCGGTCCCGAAACAGCAACCGCTGTAGGTCCGCGATCAGTTCGAGAATCGGCCTAGTTCGCTCGTCGGGGGATGAAACCGCTCGGGGAAGCCAGCTATCGAACATAAGTTCGGACGCAGGATAACTCTTCAGGGCGCCGCCTGTCGAGACCCGAGGGTAGTTGTCACGTTGGGGCAAGAGCTTCCTTCGGTGTCCAGTTGGGATCGGAGAAACCGCGCAAATCATAGGAGTATTGAAGGCGTCGACCAGTGGAATGCGTGCGGCGATGACGCGGTCCAAGGCCCGTCTGACATTCTTCAAGGTTGATTTGACGACGAGTCACGTGACAGCCGGCAGCGCCGGTTGAAAGGCCCTGATAACGCCTTCGCCATCGCCCAAGTCGCCGGCCTAGGGGTGCAATAGACTCAGGATGTCATGGGAGCACCCAGTGCCGCGCCCGCACATCTGACTCTGTATGTACCGCATCCTGAGTCCAGGCTCTGCAGCGAATTGGCCCGGGGCTCCGCCATCGTCGGCGAACCCAGCGCCCCCGGCCGGATTCGCATCTACTTCGAGGGCAACCTTGTCGGTGCCGTGAACTTGAATCGGTTCCGAGAGCGCGCGGTCCAAGCAGCCGCACGAATGCTCCACAACTATCCTGCCGGCTACCCGACCCGAGCCCGCGAGGACGTCGATGAGCGCGAGGTCATCGAGGTCGGCTCGATCGAAACTGAGAGCTATGGGCTTCATTTCTCCGCCGGTCCCTCCGAACTCGATTGGTGGATCGAGCAAGCTGACCTTATCGACCTTGGGTTGGTCAACCAGGAACGATTAGACTCACCCTAAACTAGATCGAACCTATGTTCGATCGGACTCTGGCTGTAGGCAGGATTGACGCCGGCCGCTGCGCGTGCGACGGCTGCAGTGGAGCGCTCACGGACGCATCGCTGAGTCAGGGCAAGTGGCAGTTCTGCAGGATCTGCCGTTGCGCCTGGAAAGTGTCGGTGATCGATCGCCAGGCGTACGCGACTGCCATCCACTCGGCCCTTCACGCTTTGCCGCGATCGAATTCATGAAACGGCTCAAAGTCAGCAGTGCGGCCCCCCAAGCAGATATGGACCTCCGCCTTCGATATCGAGGGACCGGTGGGAGACGTATTCGGTCGGTCCAAAATGCACCGTACTTGGTCAGACTGAGCGGGAAATCCGTGCGGGCAGCATTGCGGGGCGGAGAAACCGATTCGAACGCCTATGAAGAGGTCGAGCCGCTGGCGAGCAGCCTGGTGGAATCCCTTCGGGCTTTCGGATACTCGCCCCAAGCAGCCCTTGCCGATCTGGTCGACAACAGCATCACCGCCGGCTCCAAGAACGTCTGGATTGACCTCCACTGGGATGGCGCTGCCTCATACGTCACCATCCTTGATGACGGCGAGGGAATGAGCGAATCCGTTCTTCGCGAGGCGATGCGACCGGGTTCAACCAGCCCACTGGACCCCCGTAAGAAGGGAGATCTTGGCCGGTTCGGCCTTGGGCTGAAGACTGCATCCTTCTCGCAGTGCAGGCTGCTGACGGTGCGCTCGAAAACGGAGAAAAGGGCCGCGGCGACTCGATGCTGGGACCTTGACTACGTGGGCGCATCTCGCCAATGGCGCCTCCTCAAACAGGCCCACCCAGAGACCGAGCCCCGACTGAGCGGGCTCAACAAGGTGTCCACCGGGACGGTCATCTCCTGGGAGAAGATGGACCGCCTCGTGGGCGGTACCGACAGAGACGATAACAAGGCCCACCGAAGATTCCTGACCATGATCGATGAGGTTGAGGAACACCTGGGCATGGTGTTCCACCGATTCCTGTCCAGGTCTCGAGGGCGACTGCGGCTCTGGATAAATGACCGACCCGTGGAAGCATGGGACCCGTACCTGACGGAGCACGGGAGCGAGGCGCTCGGCACTGAGCGCATTGCACTCAGAGGGCAGGTCATGAGCGTTTCACCCTACGTGCTGCCCCACAAGTCTCGGATCTCCAACGAGCTGCACCGCAAAGCCAGCGGACCGAATGGCTGGAACGCACAACAGGGCTTCTACGTGTACCGGGGTGACCGGCTGCTGGTCGCCGGAAGTTGGCTGGGGCTGCCGTTCGCGAAGGAGGAGCACTACAAGCTCGCACGGATCGCTCTGGACATCCCAACAACAATGGATCTCGACTGGGACATAAATGTGACCAAGTCGAAGGCGGTGCCGCCGGGGGTTCTTAAAGAGCACCTGCTCCGAATAGCCAATTTCACACGAGAGCGCGCCGTGGCCGTCTTCAGACACCGGGGCAAACTCGACGGTCGGAGCTCCAGTGAGCCATGGGTCTACTTCTGGTCAAGGGTTGAGTCCGCTGGCAGAATTTCGTATCGCATCAACCGCAAGCATCCGCTCGTGCTCGCGGTTCTCGGCGATCTCGACCCGCCGCAGAGCGCCGGAGTCGAGAAGATCCTCCGGTTGGCGGAAGAGACGGTCCCGATTCCCAGCATCGTTGTCGATTCCGCACTGCGACCAGAGGCTCATGAGCAGCCCTTCGGACACGCGAAATCGGCTGAGGTTCTGGACGTGATGAGGACGATTTACGAGGCAATGATCGCTGACGGTGTCAAGCCCCGCGTGGCGATTGATCGACTGGGCAAGATGGAGCCCTTCAACCAATTCCCGGAGCTCGTCGCTGTGGTTGACGGTGGTGCGGAGCAAATTCCATGATCACTGACGCCGACCTGCTCCTGGCCGTGCAGCTGACGGTTCGAATGGTTTCGGTCGACGAGCTGCCCACAACAGAGCGGATCGCGACCAGTGCGACGCGCGTTCTGACGATGCTGCGCGATGGCGGCCAGGCTCAGAACGTTGGCCTCGAAGATGTCGTCCGGGAGGTGGAGTCCAGGTGCAATGTATTCGTCCCCGCAAGCACACACCTGGAGGATCTAAGGGGGCACCACGAGTGGCTGGCCGACCGCCGCGGTGCCATCGAGTGGCGATTCTGGGAGCGGTACCGAAGGTATCTCGCCGACTCCGAGGACCTCGAGCCTCAGGCCCTGAGGAGTCTTGACGACACCACCAATGATGTGCTCAGGTTCAACGAAGACCCCGGTCGTTCAGGTCCCTGGGACAGGCGCGGAATGGTTGTGGGGCAAGTTCAATCCGGGAAGACAGCCAACTACATAGGGCTGATATGCAAGGCGGCGGACGCGGGGTACCGACTGATCGTGGTTCTGGCCGGCATGCACAACTCACTCCGGGCTCAGACTCAGCTGCGCTTGGATCAGGGCTTTCTCGGCTTTGATACCCAGCGCCGCATGCTGGACGGGCGCACAGAGAAGATGGGTGTTGGGGCGATGCCCGGCGCAGCCATCTACCCGGTGCACACCCTCACCGACAGTTCCGAGAAGGGCGACTTCAAGCTCGCAGTCGCCAAACAGGCTCACGTCATGGTCGGTGGTACGGACCCGATCCTTCTCGTCGTTAAGAAGAACAAGACGATCCTCGACAACCTCATCAAATGGGCCACCTTTCTGGCCGAGCAGCAGGATCGTGACTCAGGTCGGAGCGTTGTTCGAGGGGTTCCTCTACTCGTCATTGACGATGAGGCCGACAACGCGTCGGTGGATACAGGAGAAAGGCCCGCGGCTGACGATCCGCAGGCCGACGAGTACGCCCCCACCGCGATAAATGGCCTGATCCGCAGGTTGCTTAGAAGCTTTGAAAAATCCGCGTATGTCGGCTACACGGCGACACCCTTCGCGAACATCTTCATTTTCAAAGACGACAACCCCGATACAAACAAGCGGTTCGGCGAGGACCTGTTTCCGCGCAGCTTCATAGTTCGATTGCAGCCGCCATCCACCTACTTTGGACCGCTGACCGTCTTCGGAACTGTGGCTGACCCGACAATCGGGATACCCGCGTCGCCGGGTTTGCCCATCGTCAAGACGGTGGATGATCAAGCAGTTTGGATCCCCGATCGCCACCGGAGCGACTGGTCCGTGGGGCCCTTACCAGCATCGTTAAAACTCGCTCTCCGGAGTTTCATTCTGGTCTGCGCCGCCCGCGCTGCTCGTGGTCACGAGCGTGCGCACAACTCGATGCTGGTGCACGTCACTCGATTCACGGCGGTTCAGAGCCAGGTTTACGACCAGGTGCGGGATGAGGTCGAGTTCTTGCAGCAGCGCCTTAGGCGGGGAGATGGGGAACGTTCGGACTCGCTTCTGGCCGAGCTCAAGTCGATCTGGGAAAGCGACTTCGTCCCGACCACCTCGCTGATTGGCGGAAAGGACAAGAACATCAGTTGGAAGACCATCGAACCCCTCCTCCATCCGGCAGCGGCCAAGATCGAGATCCGAAAGATCAACGGCACCGCAAAGGACGCACTCGAGTACCTCGAGCACCCGAAGGGGCTCACGGTGATCGCGATCGGCGGTGAAAAGCTGTCTCGCGGGCTGACGCTCGAGGGGCTCAGTGTCAGCTACTACCTGAGGGCGGCTCGCATGTACGACACGCTCATGCAGATGGGTCGCTGGTTCGGTTATCGGCCCGACTACCAGGATCTGTGCCGTCTGTACACGACGGGTGAGCTTCGAGGCTGGTATCGGGACATAACCCTCGCCAGCGAGGAGCTGCTACGGCTCCTCGATGAGATGGCCGCGGTGGGTTCAACGCCTGAGCAATTTGGCCTGCGAGTGCGTACGCATCCAGACGGCCTGATGGTCACCGCCGCGGCCAAGATGAGGCACGGGGAGAAGGTGCTCCTCAGCCTGGCTGGGACAATCCCAGAAACCCTCGTTTTCGACACAAAATCCGAGGTGATCCAGGCTAACTTCGAGGCAGCCGAAGACTTCGTCGAAGGGCTCGGGGAGCCCGACCTTGGTGAGCCTGGGCACACGCGCACGTGGTCCGGCGTGGATCCAAGCCACGTGCTCAACTTTGTGATCCGGTACCGACCCGATAGTCAGGCTCGCAAGGTGCAGATGGAACCTCTGCGCCGCTATATCGACAGTCGCGTCAAGGCGGGTGAACTGATCGAGTGGACGGTTGCCCTTATCTCAACACCCGACGGCCGAAGGTACTCCATCGGCAGCCTCGAAGTGGGCGCGGCCCGGCGCACACCAGATGATCCGGAAGCCCTTCCCGAGGGCAGATACGTTCTTCGTCGGATGATCAACCCGACAGATGAAGCAATCGACTTTTCTGCGGATGAGAGGAACGGCGCCCTCAAGGAGACCATCACAAGATGGGAGGCGAACAGAGGCAAGAGTCGTCGCACGGAGCCGCCGACCGTGCCGTCGGGAATAGTGCTCAGGGATATGCGACCCGCCCAGAAGGGTCTGATGCTCATTTACGTCCTTGACCCCGCTCAGGCCAGCCTGCCGGAAGATACCCCGATCATTGGCTACGCACTCAGCTTTCCGGGAAGCTCGTCGGCTGGGGCTATCGAGTACGTGGTCAACAACGTCTATTACCAGCAGGAGCTCGCCCTGGCTTGAACCTCGAGCTCATTTGGCGCGAACTGCGAAACGACCCGCGCGCGCACGCCACTGGGGTAATTCGCCGACGACTCAGGCCAGAGTCGCCATGCGATCTGTATCTCGGAGTGGAACGCCCCGGCGACCTTCCACTACTGATCCTCACCGTACCCGAGGAGGCAATCGCCGACCTGCCACATCTGCCCTCGTCAACCGGGGTTGAGACGGTGATCTCCGATGGAGGACACGGGCGGGCCGACGTCACGCTTCGGCTCGCCGATCCCCGGTACACCGATATCTTCGAGACACTTGCGGCAGACTTGATCGCGGCGGTGGACGGCGTGACGGGCCCGGACGCCTGCGCACCTGCCTTCATAAACCGCTTCCTCAGCTGGCAGCGATTCCTACAGAGGGTCGGCAGCGAGGGCCTCAATTCCTGGGCGCAGATGGGCCTATACGGGGAACTGTGGTTCCTCAAGAACCACTTGCTGGACTGGCTTCCCGCCGAGCGGGCCGTCACATCTTGGACGGGTCCACTTGGTGCCAATCAGGATTTTCAACCATGGGCAGTCGGCATTGAGATCAAATGCACCGGCACCAAACTGCCCCTCAGAGTCCAGATCAACAACGAACGACAGCTCGACGGCACCGGAACGGTGGGTCTTTTCCTCTGTGTACTCACCCTCGACGTGAGGGATGGTTCCGAAGGAACGCTTCCCCAGATTGTTGGAGAGCTCCGTTCCAGCCTCATTGCGTCTCCGCCTGCAGCATCGGGATTCGACGAGCGCCTGATCACGATGGGCTACCTCACTGCACACGAGAGTCGATATGCGGACCGCGCCTATGCGCTCCGCGACGTTCGCATGTTCCGAGTTGGGCCGGGATTCCCGCGGATCATCGAATCCGATGTACGAGCAGGCGTCGGTGACGTCAGATACAGCATCGGCGTATCGGATTGCCGCCCGTTCACGGTGGAGATCGGGGAGGTTAAGACAGAGGTCACCGAGCATGCCAGCGGATGACGCTCTTGCGCGGTTCAGTGTCGATCTCCACCAAGAACTGCTGAGCGATGCCGCGGCACAATCGGACGGGGCCCTAACGCCTGACGTGTACACCCAGAGGATGATCGAGTACCTCACCGAAGCTGGTGAACTTGACGATGGTGAGGTCTGCTACCACCGTTCACGCGGCGTCGAGGTTTCGGGCTACAGCGTTGACGACGAGGACGAGGTCCTCAGCCTCTTCGTCTCGATCTTCACCGAATCAACACCACCGGTGACAGTGCCCACTGCCGATGTGGACACTGCATTCAAACGGCTCGAGACATTCATGGTTCGATGCGGGACTGGCTATCACCGAGAAGTTGAACCGGCCTCGCCCGCGCACGACATGGCCCTACGAGTCGGGGAAGCTGTGAGGCGGGACTATGCGGTGCGTTTATTCGTTTTCACCGATGGCCTGATCGCCCGGTCCGCAACAACGGCGCGACGGAAGGATGGACCGATCGCAGCGTACGAAGTCTGGGACATCGAGCGCCTGCATCGTTTACTCACGTCTGGCCAGGGTCGCGAGACGATCCGAGTCAACTTCGAGGAGATCAACGGCGGTCCTCTTCCCTGTCTGCTCGCAAAGGATGGAGCGGCTGATTACACCGCGTACATGCTCATCGTGCCGGCCACGGTGCTGAACGAGATCTACAGTCAGTACGGGCCTCGGCTGCTGGAGCTGAACGTCAGATCGTTTCTTCAGGTTCGCGGCAAGGTGAACAAGGGGATCAGGGAAACGATCCTAAACGAGCCGGAGCACTTCCTCGCCTACAACAACGGGATTTCGGCAACAGCCTCCGAAGTCGAGATTGTCGACATGCCCGGAGGCGGGAGAGGCATTCGCTCAGCCACCGATTTTCAGATCGTCAACGGTGGCCAGACGACCGCGTCCATTCACAGCGCGGTTAAACGCGACAAGGCGGATATCTCGCGAATAAGCGTTCAGGCCAAGCTCACGGTTGTTGGAGCCGACAGAGTCGGTCAGTTTGTTCCGCTGGTGTCGCGCTATGCGAACAGCCAGAACAAGGTGAATGAGGCGGATTTCTCAGCGAACGATCCATATCACGTCCGCTTGGAGGAACTGTCGCGGACGATCTGGGCGCCGGCGGTCGAGGGCAGTGCCAGGCAGACCAAGTGGTTCTATGAGAGAGCGCGCGGACAATACCAGGACGCCATCGCGAGAGAGGCGACCCCCGCGCGCCAGCTGGAGTTCAAGCGAACGCACCCACCGGGGCAGAAGTTCACCAAGACGGACCTGGCCAAATTTGTGAACAGTTGGGATCAGGCCCCCGAGATCGTGAGCCGGGGTTCGGAGAAGAACTTCCGCGAGTTCGCAATCCGACTCGCGAAGAGGGGACAAACAGAACCGGACGAGCGCCACTTCCAACGATTGGTAGCGAAGGCCATTCTCTTCCGATCAACATCCGACATAGTCTCCAAGCTCGGCTTTCCCGGATACAGAGCCAACGTCGTGACCTACACCGTCGCTTACATTTCCCACGCTACTGGCCAGCGCGTGGACCTTGACGCGATCTGGAAGCGACAGGCGATCCCGGCCAGGCTGGAGGAAGCGATTCGTACGATCGCACCGGTCATATACCAGGAGATCACCACACCTACCGGCGGCGGCAATGTGACCGAATGGTGCAAGCGGGCAGCTTCTTGGGATCGGATCCGCAATAACGTCATACAACTTCCGAATCTCGACGGGATTCTGCTCGGAGGTCCGCATGACCCGACCGGAGTAGAACCAAAATCGCAGCCACAGGACGATCCCGTCGTTGCTGAGATGATGATTGTTCCCGCCGAGATATGGCTGCGGCTTTCCGGCTGGGCGAAGCAGACCGACAACCTTGAACCCTGGCAGCGCGCCATCGCCTATTCAGTTGGCAGGCAGCTGCAGCGAGGGCGGGTCATGTCAAGCAAGCAGGCGGCTCAGCTGAGGATCGTCCTTACCGAGGCCGAACGCCTCGGCTTCGTCGCCCAGGCGGCGGTCATCGACGACAGCGCCGGGTGACGGCAATCGACGACGGCTGCGTTTGAAGAGGTCCGCCCGAGTACCGACACCTAGAGACGTCGCTCGGGACATCGATAACCCAGCGATTCTCAAGCTGCTGGCACGAATTGAAGAGGTGCCTATCGACACTTGGTGGGCCCACCTCAAGGAGTTCGACGATGAGTCTCCTGTCGATGATGAGCTGGCCGCAATCATTGCCAAGGCGGATTCGCTAGAGATAAAGCGAGGCCGCGGTCGCGAAGGGTGGCTCGCCCGTTGGCGCATGTCCGAACTCGTGGGAGCGAATGAGCTGCGAGGGCCCGAACTATCCCGGAACAACGAGATGCACGTGGTCGAGAGCGTGCTCCATCGGGTGGCGGGCGCTGTTGTCGTGCGCGACCTTCTCGCCACTGATGAGTTCGATCTCGTCTACAGCCCGATGAGTTCGCTCATGGCGGCGAGCGAACTGGTTTCCGACCCAATAGATACGCTGCTTAAGAGGTGCCGTCACCCTCTCAACTCTTTACTGCGGTGGGCGCAGGAAACGATCCCGGAACCGGGCATGGACGTGCTGATGGCTCGCGTGGATCGAACGCTTGAAGAGATCGGCCGCTCCCTTGGCCTGACCCGCGAGCGCATCCGTCAGATCGAGGAGCGGTCGGCCAGGCTGTGCGGGGCAATATTCTCCGACCGAGCGCCTGAGCTTCGCGAATCGTGGCTCGGCACGCTACGCCACAGCTTTGCAGCGTCGGAGGATGTGCTGCTCTCGCCCTACATTGACCGGGCAGGCGATGTCGACGCGCAGCGCAGGCTAGGCAGAGTATTGCTTGAGAGGCTCGGTGCCAAGACCCCTTCGCCATTCCAGGAATGGCGCGTCAACGGTTGGTGGACGCTCGAGCCTGAAAGGATGGTTCAGGTCGCGCGTGAGCTGGCGAGCCTCTTACCCTTCAGCAGCGCGGATCTGGACGACGCCCTAGGCCAGTTCCCGGTGTTCGAGGCTGACGCGCTGCGGAGCCTCATGAACAGGGGCGGAGCCGGCTTCCGGTTTCACCCCGCCGCGGGAGTTTGGGTCCGCACCAGAGCGCAGGACCGCGACGCTGCCCTGCTGATTCTTGAGGACTTCGGTGAACCGCGCGACATCGACACGCTGGCCGAACGTATCGGCCTCCGGCGCGCGGCGTTGGCCGAGGCTCTCCGGCGCGACGAGCGTTTTGTGCAGCTTCGGCCGACCGGACTGTGGGCTCTATCCGGCTGGGGAATCGAGGAAAGCCCCTATTCGACCGTGTTCGAAGCGGCCCACGATGTCATTGATCAATTGGGGCCGCTCACAATCGCTGACCTGTTCACTGAGGTGCGGCGTCGATATCCGGTGAGCGACGGCGCGATCCAGCAGTGTCTCAATCACCGAACCATTGGTCGATGGCCCGACGGAAGGGTCGACCTTGTGAGTCGAGGTGCGCCTCCGATCGCGAGACGGGAGCCGCAGCAGCCGGCCGATGTTGACGTCTCGAGCGATGGCTCCGTGAGCCTCTATCAGGACGTTGACGCCGATGTCCTCAGGGGCAGCGGTCTAGGCGTCTCGCCCTACGTGACTTGGGCGCTGGGCCTCCGCGTAGCACCGAGCCATAGGACATTCGATGTGGGGCGAGTCGGGACACTCCGTGTCAGGTACGCCATTCAGGGCTCGTCGATTTCCTCCCTCCGATCGTTCGCCGAGCTGCTCGGGGCTTCACAGGGGTGCCGCCTGCAGGTCACTCTGGATCCGAACTCGGATGCGGCCGCCGTGGCACTCGCCTGTCGTGGCCATCAGCACGCTGGATCGGTACCCTGAACCGTCAGCCGGCGATCGTTGCCTTGTAGTCGCGATCGACCACGGCGCTCGAACCGTTTGAAGATGCGTGCCCGTTTGAGGCGACAGCCACGTAAAGGTCATCGCTGAACGACTGTTGCATGACCCGTATGCGTTCCAGGAGCCGGTCCCGGACCGCGGGTTGCTGGTCCAGCTCGCCCGCGATCAGCTGAACCACGGCATCCACGATCATGGTCACGAGCTCACTGATGGCGTGCACGCGCGGATCCCCGTCGGGGCTGCCCCCGGCCATCTCGTAGCCGGCTGACGGACGGCGGTAGGCATTCTGGGCAATCTGCGCCACAGAGGAGGCCAGCGCGCTGAATTCTGATCGCAGGGGGGTCGGGATTCGGACCTGTGTTTTCGACACATTGAGTTCGAACGCCGAGTCCACCGCCGCCGAGAAGTCAACAGAAACTCTGGCCAGCTTCACATGCTCATCAGTGGTGCGGAGTCGATTCCAGCCACCGCTCTGGATCATCCGATCGTTGCGATAGAAGTAGAAGCCCTGCTGTCGATTCCACTTTCTCGGACCGGAGGCGCGGCGATGAGCAGCGCCTGACGAGAAGGCGGCCTCGGGGGGAAGAACAAATGGCTCGATCGCGATCAGGTGATTGGCTCCGTCATGCGAAAGTCGCAGAACCTGCTTCGCCAGCCTGAAGGTGGCAGGTTCAGATCTGGCGAAGGGATCCCACGGTTGAAGCTGACGACCGTTCACGTAAATGTTCAGCGGTCGGCGTCTCCGTGCACTTCCCTCCAGGAAACGATGAAAGACCATTTCCAGATGCTCTTCCACCTCGCGGCTCGCCTCCTCGAACCCGCCATGCGCCCTCTGGCCATCCTGGACTCGATACCTGAAGACCCGATCAAGGATCTCCCATAGGACAACCGTGCCCCTCCGCCGTCTTAGAGGAACCACGGCCTCGGCCCTGACTCCTCGCACGCCCGGACGCAGCACCTCCCATCGATCAGTTGTCTCAACGTGGTCGATGTCCCATTGGGCAACACGTATTGGAGTCTTCAGTGTGGTTCTGGTTGCCACTGTGAAACGCCTGCATTGGCTAAGCGAAGCTGACTTGAGCCCGAGACCAAATTTGCCCAGCTCCTCGTGACCGTAGTCGCGGCGCGTCCCGAATCGCATCGCTTCCGTCAATCGCTTCTCGGTCATGCCGGTCCCGTTGTCTGTGATGCGGATCCAGGAATTCGCCCCTGCGAACTGGGTGTCCACGTGGACGGCAGTCGCGCCGGCGGCGATGCTGTTGTCAACGAGATCGGCAACAGCGCTGGCCAAGTCGTATCCGATATCCCGCAGGGAATGGACGAGACGTTTTGCGGACGGGATCAGCTCGGTCCGCCGCGGCGAGGTCCGCTTTCGACTTCGCATCAGTTGTCGGCGCTGAACGTGAGGCAGTGATCCGCGACCGGACACACCGGGCAGCGGGGAGTCGAGGCACGACAGACAAGAGCACCCAGGTCCAGCAGGGCGTAATTCATGTCGGGGCCAGCACCGTCCGACCCAGCCAGTCGGTAGAGATCGAGTCTGGTCTGCCAGACCCGCCGCAACGGATCTCTGCCCATCACTCTGGACGCGATCCTCTGCGTGTTTGTGTCCATGAGGATCGCGGCGCGGCCATAGCCAAAGCACAGAACTGCATTGGCCACATAATCGCCGACACCAGGAAGCGAGGTCAGTTGTTCCCTCGAATCCGGCACCTCTCCATCGTGGCGCTCAAGAATGACGTTCGCGACCTCAAGGATGTTGTCGACCCGCCACCTCAGGCCGAGCGGCGTGAGGAGCTCCCTTACCTTGTCAGCCTTCTGTTGCATCGAGGTTGGGTTGGGTGCTATCGCAATGAGCCGCTCGTAAATGGGAGCAACCTGGTCTGCCCGCGTCCTGCGCAGGCACATCTCTGCCAGCAACACCGTCCAGGGATTGCCGCCTGAACGCCACGGATACTGCCGCGAGTTGGACGCATGCCATGCCAACAGGTCGGTGCGAAAAGACTGGGCATGGACGTGAGTCCGGCGCACGCGACGGTCAAGTGCGCCTAGCAATGTTTGCCCAACCGCCTCAGCCAGCAATGGCGGGACTGCATTACCAATCTGGCGGTACCTGAGACTCGGTTCACCAGCAAAGCGAAACCAATCGGGGAAAGCCTGCACCCGAGCCGCCTCCCTCACGGACAGCGTCCTGTCCTGGTTCGGGTGGATGTACCAGTACCCATCCCTCGCCAGATGCGCGGTGATGGTGCGGCTGAGTTCATCGCGTGAGAGGCGTTTGTACTTGTCAGTAAATATGTCGCTTCGATAGCGGCGCAGATGCGCCGGAACGTCCCTGTAAGTTCCTCCCTCAGACAGCAGCGCGAACGCCTCGGCATCGTCGGCGCGCACCTCGCGCGTGATGTGATCGTGGATCCAACGACGATCGGCAGCCGCAACTCCCTTCCGCATTCTTCTCTGCAGCGGCGTCAGCGGACGACCATACGCAAGACGCTCTTGACGCTGTCCGGGCGGAACCGCCGGCAGATCCGAGATCGCATCCCAAAGCGTGGGAGGTTTCTTGGGGGATGCCGATGGCCATGCAAACGAAGCGTCATTAAGGAGCCCAACGATGAATAGTCGAGATCGATGCTGCGGAACACCGTAGTCGTAGGCGTTGAGAATCCTGGCATCCGTCCTGTATCCCAGGTCACTCAACGATTCAAGGAATCCAACCAGCACCGCGCCGTCATCCCATTGCGCCAGATCGGGAACATTCTCGAGAAGAACAGCCCGTGGACGCAGGCGTTGAACAACCTGGACGAAGCCACGCCATAGGTCAACGCGGCTATCCGACGACGATCGGACCTTCGCGTCGACCAAGCTTCGGATCTTGGACTTGCCCGCGCGCGAAAATGGCTGGCAGGGCACTCCTCCGGCGACTAGGTCCACTTTGCTTATGCCCCAAGCTTTCAAGTGGTCGAGGAACTCCGACGGGTCTCCCAGATCGCCCGTGTAGCCGAGGCCCCCGAGATTGGCCACGTGAGTTTCAACCGCCACCGGATCCCAGTCGGCACCCACCAGCACGGAGAAGCCCGCCTGAGCCAAACCCAGGCTCAAGCCGCCGGCACCGCTGAAAAGGTCCACCGCGGTGGGTTGATGAGCTTTGCGAACCCACCTGCGAACTTCAACAAGATTCGTCGGATCGGGAGCGTTCGGGTGAGGTTCGAGAGTCAGCCTCGGACCCCGTCTCAGCGGCACCGCACTTCGGCGGCGCAACAGCGTGCCCGCGAGATCGAGGGCGAACTTGGCATTCAGAGTTGAGACGGTCACGTTTCGCCAGCCAGTTTAGAACAGATGTTCGCAGAACTCCTCGATTTCGCGTACTGGCCGGCACCGTCCACTATATGTTGTGGGTGGCAGTCCGTCACTACCCGAATCTGGTCCATCAGGCTTCGGCGAGCGGAGTTCGCCATAGCCCTCGTCGCGGGTGACGCCCACAGCTTAATCGACGGCCAAGCAGTCGGCGACGAATGGCACATCAGAACTCACCAAGGACCGGGGAAATATTCGGTTGTTAGAGTGCTGGCGTCCTCAGGCGTCTAGGGCGTGGCTCTTCTGAAGCTCGGCGGCTCTTGAGCGCTGGCCGGTTTCCATGTATGCCGCACGTAGTTTTCGCGCCAGGTCTTCGCGCTGGGGCTGGCGCTCCAAGGCCTGCTCTAAAAGTCGTATCGCCTTCTTTGGCTCTTGCCGGGCCAGGTGATTGGCAGCCAAGGCGCCCATGATGTCCACCCTTGCGGTGTCCGCCACCTGGCGGAGTGTGCGCACATACTCGGCAGCCCCGCCACGACCACCATTAGTCTCGGTCTCGATCTCCTCCCATCCCGGGAGGAACTCACCCTCGGTCTCGGCGAGGACTCGATTTGCTTCGGCCGCCAAGTCGCTGGATAGCATCCCCTGCTTTGCCCCGCAGTGCTTCGCAATCTCCTGAAGGCGGACGATGTCGATGCTGCACTTGGCCAAATCCAAGCGCAGCTGTGTGCGGTCAGTAACGAGCCGCGACGTAAGCGCAGTGGGCAGATCACGATTGAACATATCGTCGAGTCGGTCTCGAACACGCTTGCGCTGCCTCTCCGGCGATAGTCCCGGCGCGAACTCCTCACAGAATGCACCTCGATCAACTCGGCCCTCCGGCTCGAGTAAGCCGCGTACGAACAAGTACAGCCAGATGAACGCGAGCACCTTCTTGCGCAACAGTTCTGGGGCGTAGTCCTGGCCCGCTTGTAGGAGCTCGATTCGTCCGAACGTCCGGATCCTCAGATAGCTCGGGTCGGCGCGGTGAGCCGTAGCTGACTCCGCCTCCTCGGTGTCCTCAGCTGCATTCTCATCCTTCGTCCCCTCGCCCGCGGGCTCGACTCGGGCCCCTCTACTTAAACCATCGCCATTCGGCTTCGCGATTGCGTGGGCCATGGCCTGCCGCTCCAGCCACCACTTGACGCTGATCAGCGGTCTGGCCTCGACCTTCGCGACAACCGCTTTAGTGGCTGGCTGCGGCAGCTCGCGGCTCTTCAGTTGACCGTGAAGTTCGGCTTCGTTGATTGCGCCCTTAAGGTGTGCAGCGAGCAGCGCCTTCGGACTGTCGACCCAGCGGCCCTGGCGTTCGAGATACAGCTGGGCAGACCTCTGCTCGCCCAGCCGGCCGGCCACATACAGTGGAACCCCCTGCTCGAACATGTCAGCGGCATCGAGAGCTACGTTCCAGGCGCGCTTATCACCTCGCGGGAGCAGCGGCTCGAAGAGCCAGCGGCGCCGGCCTGAATGCAAATCCGAGAACCTTGCGCGCAGGTGATCTACGCCTCGCTTCGGCACTAATAGAAGGACGAGGAGAACCACCGCACTCGCCTCGAGGCCGGCGATCAGCTCATGCAGCATGGCTCGAATCCTTCGCGGCTATATCCGGCACCAGCCTGGCCGCGAGCTCGGTGATGGCTCGGCCCGCTCGCGACTCGGGACGCAGCACCCAAGGCAGCTCCAATGCGTTGCCCGCGACCGCGTCCTCCGGAATCAGCGCCAGGTTGGCGAACGCAGCCGGCAGTAGTTCGGGAATCGAGGTCCTTGCGCTGACCCGATTGACAATCAGGCCGAATCGGGCGTCGAGACC